>ERZ777305.310-NODE-310-length-82584-cov-13.207624_pt1 | contig 82584 bp, 75 predicted proteins | sample MGYA00374965_ERZ777305 | MGnify/ENA primary metagenome ERZ777305 (study PRJEB29328, sample SAMD00013331) | mouse gut metagenome | study: EMG produced TPA metagenomics assembly of the Metagenome analysis of fecal microbiota from mouse which was promoted...
GCATAAATACTGGGCATACAGCCATTCATCTCCCTCACAACTGTTAAAAACAGGACTTTAAAATACAATTCTTTTCCCGTTTAACTGTTGTATCTTTTTCCAAACTATGCTAACATATATACTTAGCAGTTAAGCAGGTTCTGTGCTGCGCCGACGCCTGCGCTATTTGCTGCTCCAAAAGACCGTCGCAGCATGGAGGAAATAAACATGAGTGAAAAAAAGATACCATACAAGATCTATCTGGAGGAAAGCGAGATACCTCAGAGCTGGTACAACCTTCGGGCAGATATGAAAAACAAACCCGCTCCTCTCTTAAATCCGGGCACATTACAGCCTATGACCGCCGATGAATTGCGGGAAGTCTTCTGTGACGAGCTGGTTGCCCAGGAGTTGGACGATGAAAATGCCTATATCCCCATTCCTCAGGAGATTCAAGATTTTTACAAGATGTACCGTCCGTCGCCTTTGGTGAGAGCCTACTGTCTGGAGGAAAAGCTGCAGACTCCCGCAAAGATATATTATAAGTTTGAGGGCAACAATACCAGCGGCAGCCACAAACTCAATTCCGCCATTGCCCAGGCCTATTACGCCAAAAAGCAGGGCCTTAAGGGCGTCACCACCGAAACCGGTGCCGGCCAGTGGGGCACTGCCCTCTCCATGGCCTGTTCTTACTTTGACCTGGACTGTCTGGTATATATGGTGAAAGTCTCCTATGAGCAGAAACCTTTCCGCCGGGAGGTAATGCGGACCTATGGAGCCACAGTCACTCCCTCCCCCAGCATGAGCACAGAGGTGGGCCGCAAAATTCTGGCCGAACATCCTGGAACATCCGGCAGTCTGGGCTGCGCCATCTCCGAAGCTGTGGAGGCGGAACAGCAGCGGGAAGGCTACCGCTATGTGCTGGGCAGTGTATTGAACCAGGTATTGCTGCATCAGACCATCATCGGCCTGGAAACTAAGGCCGCTCTGGATAAATATGACATAGTTCCCGATATCATAATCGGCTGCGCGGGCGGCGGCTCCAATCTGGGCGGCCTGATCTCTCCCTTTGCCGGTGAAATGATACGAGGCGAGAAGAATTACCGGATCGTTGCTGTAGAACCTGCCTCCTGCCCCAGTTTCACCCGCGGCGTGTTCGCATACGATTTCTGCGACACCGGAAAGGTATGTCCTCTGGCAAAAATGTACACCCTGGGCAGCGGTTTTATCCCTTCCTCCAACCATGCGGGCGGACTGCGTTATCATGGCATGAGCCCTGTCCTGTCCCAGCTGTACCATGACGGCATCATGGAGGCTACCAGCGTAGAGCAGACTGCCGTATTTGAGGCGGCGACCCAGTTTGCCAGAGTGGAAGGCATACTCCCCGCTCCCGAAAGCAGCCACGCAATCCGCGTAGCCATTGATGAGGCCATGAAGTGTAAAGAGACCGGAGAAGAGAAAACAATCGTATTCGGCTTAACCGGTACCGGCTACTTTGATATGATGGCCTACGAAAAATTCAACAACGGAGAAATGGCCGACTACATTCCCAGCAATGAAGACTTAAAGCCTGGCCTTGACGGCATTCCCCGTTTCCCCGGCAACGAATTCTAAGTATTTTACGTATTAGGGGCTGTCGCTGTATATAGTGGCTATATGCGACAGCCCCTTTTTCATATTTTTATCTCTTTTTACCCATTGACACACAAATTTATTACGTACCAGCGTCTTTGTGGGCTCCTCTTGTGTTGAAATACTCAGTCCTTATACATGCCCACGCCGTACTCTTCATGCAAACTGTCAATATCCGCGCTTTCCTCCGTATGGTATATTATCTGATTCTGACAGTAAATACTGAATATACCCTCTTCCGCCAGCCGTTGCAACGCCCCGGTGTCAAAATCATCTCCGATGTAAATAGGCATCAGAGATATCAGCACCTCCGCACAGCTCTCCCTGTAGCTATAACCCACCAGATTGTGCGCAGATGCCTTGCACAGCCCGGACCCAATATCCACATAAGGGAAACGGATCTCTCCGTTTTCCGTCTCGTAGTACTGCATCACATCCAGTCCATTCATCGGATAGTCCCGCAGAAAAACCATACTGGCAGGCCCGCGATACTGCCAAATTCCCGCCTCATAGATCGTCATTTCCCGACGGTCAAAAAGATTGAAACCGTATATTTCCTCTCGCCGGTCCAGATTCCGGGTAAAACCGTCATAGCTTGCCAGCACCCCTTGGGTATAGCCCCGCTCTGTCAAAATCCGGGCAACATAATCGATGACAAAGGCATTGCGCATCCATCCCAGGTCTATATATTCCGTGATGCCGTTCTCCCGGGCATACCGGGCATACTCCTCCGAAAGTACCATCCGCACCTGGCAGTCTCCCAGCAGTTCCAACCGGATGGCCTCAGGATCTGCGGCAAAGGTACTCAATTCCCGGTAATATGTTTCCGCCTCGGAATTGACAAAGGGGTCAAACTCCGCAGCCTGCGCATCGTTCTCACTGGAAAACAGATTGCCATACTGCACATACAGAGGTGCCAGATACATTTCCCGTCTGCCGCTCTCCTCCAGCAGCTCAAAGGCCCTGTAGAGAGCGGGTTCCACTGACAGCACTTCCCCCGGATGGCTGTTGACAGTATATATATTATTCACCTCTTCAAAGGAAGAATTGCCGGAAAAAATCCGATAAGCGTCAATCATAGCCTTCGTATACACATCCGTCAGCTCCCGGGACAGATTACGCACCTGAGCTCCGTTCCCCTCCACATCATATCGAAAGACAAACTCCGCCGCGCAGTGTTCTTCCCCCGAATTGCTGGCCGTGATCTCCCGCCATCCCTCATCGCCGCCACCCAGCAGACTGATAAAGCCATAGATCAATGCCACAGCGCCTATAAAAAAGAAGATTACCGCCAGCGCTGTCCGCAGCTTGATATGTTTCTCCGAAAGTTGAATCTTCTCCACCGGTTTAAGGTGGGGCATGTCTCGGTTATCCTTTCTTGTCATTCTTCCCATCCGTCTGTGTCTTCTCCTTTTCCATAACCCTGCACAGCATAAAATATCCGTTAAAAGAACAATAGTGAACAAACTTGGATATCCGTCCACGTCAGCCCACTATCTGAAAGTTCATGTAAACTATTGAACCGCCCCAATACCCAACGGTATGCCAGACGGTGTGGGAAGGGGGACCGGTCATCCCCCTATCCGAATTATTTTCTAGATCACTGCCAGCAAAAGCAACAGCAGGAACAACACAATCACTATACCCAGCAGTACAAAGCCGATGATCGCGCCTTTCCTACATGCCTTATAGTTGCGGTAATACTTCTTTTTCTTAAATACCTGTGCCGCGATGATACCGATCACCGGCAGCAGGAACGAGAAAAACGCATACAGGAAATTGCCGGTATCATGCACAGGCGAATTGAGAAAATCCTCTTCTTCCGCCGTGTGCTTGATCTCCTTGCTGGTCTCGTCTCGGAGAGCGCCGGGCTCCAAAATCGTAATGGATTTCAAAGGTTCGCCCTTTTCCCTGATCGCTTTATACTCCTCGATCTCCTTCTTATTTCCATACACCCAGTGATCGTTACCGATACATACAAATTCCGGCTTATCCTCGCTGTAATCATGTACGGAAGGATCATAGGTAAACAGCACCTTATTCTTCTCCAGCAGAGGATCGGGGATGGGAATGGCTGAAATAAGGGAACGGGTATAGGGGTGCAGCGGAAAATCGAACAATTCCTCCGCACCGGCAACCTCCACAATATCTCCCTTATAGATAACGCCGATCCTGTCGGAAATAAAACGCACGATGGACAGATCATGGGCAATAAAAAGGTACGTTACCCCCTTGTCCCGCTGGAATTTCTTCAGCAGATTTAACACCTGGGCACGGATAGACACATCCAGCGCCGAAATCGGCTCGTCGGCTACCACCAGCTCAGGCTCCATGACCATGGCGCGGGCCAAACCGATTCTCTGCCTCTGTCCGCCGGAGAATTCATGGGGATATCTGGTAAGATGCTCAGGCAGCAGACCCACCTCCTGAACAATCTTCTCCACCTTCTTTACCCGGTCCGCCTCATTCTCATACAGATGGAAGTTGTACAATCCCTCAGAAATAATATAATCTACCGTAGCACGTTCGTTCAGAGACGCGGCCGGGTCCTGAAATACCATCTGGATATTGCGGATAACCTCCCGATCCAGAGAGTGAGGAATCTTTCCCGAGATACGAACTCCCTTGTACAAAATCTCACCGGCCGCGCAGGGATTGACGCGGATAACGGCACGGCCTATAGTGGTCTTGCCGGAGCCGGACTCACCTACCAATGAGAAAGTCTCTCCCTTATAAATGTCAAAAGAGGCATTTTTTACGGCTTTAACAGCCTTGTCTCCCTTGCCGAAAGTGATGTCCACATTTTTAATGGACAATAAAACTTCTTTACCGTTTTTGTCGATGGGTCCGTGCTCCGGTAAATGTGACACACGAGCCGTTTTTTCCTGTTTTGATTCAGACACGATCTAAATCTCCTTATTTAAGTTCCACAGACTTTTAGTTCCACTCTATTAAATATTAAATGCCGCAACAAGTTTTTCATGGATATCCTGGATGGCCTCCGGCTTATCCACCTTGGGAGCGTTGGGCTCCAGCAGCCAAGTCTTGGCAAAATGCGTTTCGCTGACCTGGAACATGGGCGGCTCCGCCAGAGTGTCAATCTTCATACAGTAGGGATTGCGGGGAGCAAACGCGTCTCCCACCACCTTATTGTACAGAGAGGGCGGCGTGCCTGTGATGGAATACAGAGTCGTATTTCTCTGCGCCAACTGGGGCAGGGAGGACAACAATGCCCATGTGTAGGGATGGCGGGGATCATAAAATACCTCTTCCACCGTTCCCAGTTCAACCACCTGACCCGCGTACAAAACTGCCACCCGGTCCGCAATATTTGCGACAACACCCAGATCATGAGTGATAAATACAATGGTATAGCCAAATTCTTTCTGCAGATCCTTGATCAGTTTCAGAATCTGTGCCTGAATCGTAACGTCTAAAGCCGTGGTCGGCTCGTCACATATCAGAATCTTGGGCTGGCAGGACAGAGCGATGGCGATAACGATTCTCTGCCTCATACCGCCGGAATACTGGAACGGATAATCGTCAAAACGCTTCTCCGCGTTGGGAATCCCCACCTTATCCATCAGATCAAGCGCCTTGGCTCTGGCGTCTGCCTCGGAACAACCCTGATGTTTCATAATAATGGAAGTGATCTGTTTTCCGATAGTGATGATGGGATTCAGCGAGGTCATGGGGTCCTGAAACACCGTAGCAATCTTTCTTCCTCTGATCTGTCCCCAGTCCTTGGCATACTGTACCTTTGCCAGATTCAGAATGCAGGTTCCGTGAAGCTGCTCCTGGGTCTCATCCAGATACTTTACTCTAAAAGCTACCGTATCAAAAACAGCGTTTAACTGTGATTCGTCAGACAGATCCACACCGATCTCCATAGCGTCCCTGAGTGCCTTACACAGTTTGTTTATCAACTGATTACGCTTTACTGCGCCATAGCGTCCCACGGAAAGGTAGATCTCCTTGGCAAGAATTTCATTGCGTTTCAGCACATCCGCCGGTACTTCTCCCGCTATTTCCCTTTCGTATTTTTGCTTTAGCTCCGTATGCCTAGTCTCATACTCATGTAGATATTCTATGTCAGATGCCATCTTCTGATGATGCTCTTTGGCTTTCTGCTCGTTGACCTGTTTCAACTCTTTGATCTGCTCATCCAGACTCTTGATCTTAGCCGCCGCCTCCTTAATCTTATCTTTTTCCTTGGAGGGGTCAAAAGTCTGCTTTAAGTTATACAGATCCGTTCTCTCATCCACCAATTCCTTAACTTCTCTGTCAGCCGCTTTCTTTTCCTCGTCGCTCAGGCCGCCTCTCTCTTCCTTCTCCCTCTCCAACGCCTTTAGTTCGCGGAAAGTCGATGCGCCAAGCTCCAGCTTGGAATAGCCGTCCAGTTTATGTCTGGATGCCTCGATGGCGCTCCTTGCGGAAGAAGTAAGTTTTACATGGGTGTCTGCCAGTTCCGCGTCATTGAATACGATAGAACCTTCACTGATGAAACCGTTGCTGTCAAGCATACCCGCAAAAGTCTTGGTGAACACGGATTTACCGGAACCGGACTCTCCCACGATGGCTATGGATTCGTTTTCATAGATATCCAGAGAGATACCCCGGATGGCAGTCAGGATACGCCCGCGGACGCGGAACTTAACCTGTAAATCTTTAATTGATAACAATACATTTTTCTCTTCCATACCGTTCCCCTTATTCAAATTCTGCTTCTGTCTGGACAATACGGTTACATATGTGTTCTCGGGTCGGATGCGTCACCCAGGTTCTGTCCCACCACATACAGCACCACGGAGATAATACCCGCCACTACAACGGGACTCCAGAACTCCATCTCCCAGCCGGGGGTCAACATGGCGTTTTCCGCCTCAAAGATCAAACGTCCCAGAGACATGTCGGAGATACCCATGCCGATATAGGCCAGGAACACCTCGTAAGAGATATAGGAAGGAATTTCCGTAGCCACCAGCGTCAATATAACGGAAGTCATAAAGGGCAGAATATTCTTAAAAGCGATCTTCGGCGTGGAAGTTCCCAGACACTTGGAGGCAAGATTATACTCCCGGTCACGGATGATAATAACCTGTGTTCTGATAAAGTAGGCGATGCCAAGCCACCCTATGATTGTCAGAGCCAGCACCATAGTCCAAAAGCTGGGAGAAAATATAAGTACCAGCACCATGATAAGCAGGGTATAGGGAATATTGGCCAATACGTTGTATACGTTCATCATAATGGCATCCATTCTCTTGGAGAATCCCCATACAGCTCCGATCAGCACACCGATAGTCAAGTTGATCGCGGCACAGATAAAGGCCAGTGACACAGATATCTGTGCGCCAAACCACACGGCGTCAAAAGTAGAGTTGCCTGCCGCCCCTGTACCCAATATCCAGTGTATGCTGAAACCAAACTGTTCTATAGCCGCTTTGGGACTCAGGTGCTTTGCGCTGCTGTTCAACAGATTGCCATACTTGTCATAAGTCCCAAACAAGGGATACAGATAAGTGAACAGAATCAATACTCCCAGTACGGACAATATAATAATATTGAGCTTATTCTTAAAAAACACACGAAACACGGAATGCCAATAGGAATACCTGGGTGCGGTGATCTTCTCAGACTCCAGATCACTGTGATCCACCCGGGCAAACAATTCCTCATTTGATAAACCGAATTGGTTCAAATCATAGTCCATAACTTCCTCCCTATCGATCCTTTGTGGTAAAGGAAATTCTCGGATCAACCAGTGCCATGAGCACATCGCCCAGAATGACCGATGCCACCGTCAGCACCGCGTAAAATAATGCCACACCCACGATAACGCCATTGTCATACATATTGATGGCTTCCACCAACAATTTACCTGTGCCGGGTACCACATACACCCGCTCTGTAATAAACGCACCCGTCATGGCGAACAGTACAGAACCGGGAATCCCATGTATAATGGGAATGGCAGCGTTCTTGAGAATATGCTTTCTGAAGATCTCTCCCTCGGACAGACCTCCGGATCTGGCAAACTTCACATAATCCGCATTCATCTGATCCACCATATAACGGCGCAGCCACTTCATCAGATTGGCCACAGAGGGCAGCATCAGAGACACGATAGGCAACACATAAATCAGCTTGCTGGTGGTCTCCATGTCAAAAGTTGTGGGCAGACCCATCTTACCGCCGATCGCCTTAAACAGGAAAATGTATGCCAGCGAGGGTACCGCGATCATAAATACAATATACACCATACCCAGCTTGTCAATGAATTTGTCTTTCTTTCTGGCCATCAGTATTCCCAGAGGAATACCAAATAGATAAGACAGGAACGTTGAGATGATACCTATGGTAAAGGAATAACCCATACGGGATTTTCCTGCCTTGATAGTGTTTACATTGGTATAGTCATCCGTGAAACGATCTATGTTCAGCTGGCTCAGTTCTCTGGAGCCGCCCACATAAGTCGCCGAATGCAGATCGTCCGCGCTGTCCTCCACAAGACCGGTGGGGTAACTCACCATGCTCCTCACATAAGAACCCTGGGACACCGTCATCGTGGAAAACACGTCTATACCCCTGTTGACACTGTAAGAGGTTCCCAGATTGAGAGTAGCCAGATTCTGGTGAATAAAGGGGAATCTGTCATCACAATACAGAAGATATTTGTGATGGGTGCCGTTCCCGATAATCGCCGGTGAAAATTTATCTCCCCCGTATACGGGGTCATATAAAGTAAAGGAAAGTCCTCTCTCCCCTACGTCGCCTTCCACTTCATGAATATTGTCAACAGACAGCAGACCGGCAAAATAGCCGAGCATTCTGTTGATCAAAGGGATATCCTTGGACGCAAACAACCTCTGCTGTCCGCCGCTAGCCACTTTACGGCCGCTCATGACCACATCCAGACGTTTCACTTCATATCCCTTAGCCTCATAATATTCCGTGAATTTTGTCACATATTCCGTGACGATCTCGGAATCCTTTTCCGCAGTCCTGCCCAGAGAGACGGCTGCCTTTCTGGTCTCCTCGTCAATCTCCCCTGCTTTGACCAGATCGTTCAGATAATCCTCATAGGTGACATAATCCAGATATCCATACTCTTCCCATTTTTGGTACATGTATGTGATTTTTGCATTATTATTGTTTTTAGTAAAAACAGGATCACTGCGGAAGATTTTTTCACGATCCAGCAAAGAGTAGACCATTATCATGATGATTGCCACCACGATAATAATAGACATAATGCCATATAAAATACGTTTCAACAAATATTTAGCCATAATTACCTCTTTATGCATGTTGCAGGCCCTGCGCAACACTGCATGACCGTTGCCCCTGCGTATTTCCACTCAATAATACTGACCGGAAATATCTCATCCCGCCAGTACATAGTATGGGAAAGCGACATCATGCCGCTTTCCCGCAACTACATTTTAATAAGCTATTGCTTACAGCCTCTGCTTAATAGATACCAAGACATTTGGTCATGAATCCAGCATACTCAGGCGCGAAAGTATTCAGATAAGTCTGAGGATCACCGTAATCAGGCCCCCATCCGGACAGGTCATACATATCATAATTGGCCTCATAGCCGTATGAGGTATCATAGCCCGTACCGTACCACTGATCGTAATCCACGCACTCTGTCAGGTTTATGATCACCTTGCCGCCCAGAACAGACTCTACAGACTGTTTTACAACATTGGCGGTATTGGTATATGTCTCACTGTTGGAAGGATACGGCAGATCGATATAGATCGGATTCTGTTCGTCGATCACGATACCCAGAGCTGCCAGCTCCTCAATAGCGGTATTCAGTTCAGCCACTGCGTTTTCAGGGCTGTACCAGCCGTCAAAGCCGTCGCCGGAAAGCTGGGTATCATCCCATACCTTTACAGGGAAACCGTCCGCGTCGATCTGATCCTGCATGATCTCACCATAGAACGTACCTGCAGGATAAGTCGTGGGAGTACCGTTGATATCCACGGTCACTTCCTCCGACAAAGTAACAAAGTCCGCCGGAACATAGCTGTTTCTCACAGAGTTGTATTTCAGTTCTTCACCCACTTGCTGCGCATTATAAGCGCCACGGTCAACAGCGAAACAGAATGCTCTGCGGAAGTGCACATTGTTCATAGCCTCTTTGGTTCTGGCTGCAATCTCCTCGGTCTGAGGGGATATAACTGCGGAATCATCGTTAAAGTTGGCAAAGCCTGTACGTTCGATCGTAGCGTTAGGGTTCGGGAAACCACGATTGATGTTAAGGAAACCGCTGAAAGAGGTTGCATCGGTAGATGAAACATAGTGATAGTCATCAAACATACCGTCCTCTTTCGCCTGAACCAGAGCGCTGGCATTCAGGCCGCAGCCGTCCAGTTCTTTCGCCATAAAGCCGTTGTACTGTTTCAGAGCGTCATTGCCGTCGTTAAACTTCCAGGTCATGGTCTTGATATTTACCTTATCGGTATTCCAGTAGGACTCGTTGGCCTGATATACGATGGTGCTGGCCGCCGTGAAATTGGTTACCAGATAAGGACCACAGTATGCGATATGATCGGGATCGGTGCCATATACATAGCTGGCGGCGGAAGGGTCATATTCCGCACCGAACTTACCGCCCTGAGACTCATAGTAGGTTCTGCTCATGGGAGCGAAACAACCGTATCCCAGCATGGTGTCAAAATAAGGAGCCGGAGTATCCAGCGTATATACCAGAGTATGCTCATCCACCGCGGTCACACCCACCTCGGAGAAATCCGTGATCTCGCCGTTGATATAAGCATCCGCGTTTACAATGTGCGCGCCGTCAACGCCTACCAGGTACTCCAGGCCGCCCATAGCGTCCATCATGTGCTGCATACCGGCAACCCAGTCGTCAGCGCACACATCCGCAACCTCACGTCCCTGGGAATCCACCCATTTAACGCCCTCACGAATGTGGAATGTCCATGTCAAGCCATCCTCGGAAACCTCATAGCTCTCAGCCAGCGCAGGCTGCTGAACGTTCTCGCAGTCATACTCCAGCAGACCGTCATAGGTGTGAACGATCTTCTCGCTGTCTGCCTCCTTGGAGGTTGCCAGAACATCCCAAGTCTCGGCATCGGAAGTATACGCGCCATAATTATAGGTATCCTTCAGAGTATAGCCGTGCTCGGTCAGATATGCCTTGGCCTTCTCCTGATAGGTACCGGTGCCGATGCTGTCACCCCAGATTGCCTTCAGTGCGTCCTGATCGGATGCCAGGATGGGCTCCTCAACGATGATGGCACTGTAATATTTGTCACTGTCATTGCCCCACAGGGTGGAGTTAACGGACCGGGTAGCAATATTGGAGATGGCGTAGTTACCGCCACGGCATCTGGTGGGCAGCATCACGGCAGCCTCCATAAGCTTGGCCTCCGCGATTGCCTCCTTGGCATACTTGACGGACACATTCTCCTCAGCCAGCGCCTCCTGGTAAATATCCCAGAACTCGCCCAGATTCAAGTCATACAGATATGCGGACGCCGCGTCATAATCCATATCTGCGATAGCCTCCGCAATGGTGGTGGCAGGGCCTGCAGGCTCCTCCTCCCCGGTGCTCTCCTGGCTGCTCCCGGTTTCTTCTTCGCTGGTGGGCTGCTCAGAGTTAGACTCTGTGCCGGAATCCGTGCTGGGCGCACTGCTGCCAGTGGAAGGCTCATTACCGCAGGCGGCTACACTCACAGCCATCGCAGAAACCAGAAGTAAACTCAGTAACTTCTTTTTCATAATTTTCTCTCCTCTCTCTTTTTGTATGTATACGTACCCGTCATGTCAATTGTCTTTCTGCCGATCTCTTCCGAACGGGGCTCTTTGACGCTTTAGCGTGCTAAAATTATTTCAAAATACCAAAATAATTGCAATGAGCCTCATTACTCAATGCAATCGCCAGAAATACAACTGTATGCCGCACACGTACAACACTCTTAATATTATACATGTATCCCGGCATTTGTCAATAGTTTTTTTGTGGGTTGCCGCAGGGGGGCCGCGGGGGCAGGAGGGGCAGGGGGTGTACCGCGAGGCACGCCCGGGGGAGGGAATGGCCTGCTGTTAGGACACGCTCTCGCTCGATTGAATACGTAGCGGGTGCTAAGCTCGAAAAAACCTCGCTAAGCACCGACGTATTCAGACGGTCCTTACAGCAGGCCATTCCCTCCCCCGGGCTGTTTCGAGAAACGAGTGCGCGTCTGTGTTGGGGGATTTACTCCTGCGCCTTTTTGATTCGAGTGCATATTCGTGTTGGGGATTTACTCCTGCGCCTTTTTGGTTCGAGTGCATATTCGTGTTGGGGATTTACTCCTGCGCTTTTTATAGACGGGTGCGTGTCTGGGGTGGAGGATATGCCCTGCGCAATGACACTTGCCGTATACAAAAAACTTCCGGAATCGTTGTGCCACGCATTCCGAAAGTTTTTAAATGGAGTAGGCGGGAGTCTGAACCTGCGGGTTCGCTCCGCCGCGTTTGGGTAAGAATGGAGTAGACGGGAGTCGAACCCGTGTCCAAAAGCCCATTCCCTGTACTTCTACTATCATAGTCTGTTGTTTTGCAGTTAAGCCCCCCGAGGGGAGATTTACTGCATTTCCCATCACCGGCTGGCGAACAGACTCACCCGCCGGATCGGTAGCTTCATGATACGCCCGCGCGGGCAAAGCTTACCGCGCGTCGTTTCCCACATAGTCGATGCCCGGGCTCCAGAGTGTGGGTGCCCTGGACCGGACAAGCCGCCTGAGGCGACGTCACTCACAGCCTATTAAGCTGCGAATGCTAACTGATTGTTGTCTTCAGCGTTTAGTTTAATTGTGCGATTAACGTGTCGCAACGGATAGCTTCTCCAGCTGCAAGACCCCTGTCGAAACCTTTACTACCCCTTATGGATACGCTGCCCGGACCGCCGGGCCACAGCGCTTATCCGCTCTCCTTTGAGCATCTTCATTATAGCATCTTCCGATGCCTTTGGCAAGTAAACCTGTTGTTCAATTTTTGGAATTTTTGAATTTACAGATTTTTTACCTTAAACTCTTTCTCCGCCTCCCGGCGCTGATCCTTTTTGGCTATATCCTGGCGCTTGTCATAAAGTTTTTTACCTCTTGCCAGGCCGATCTCTACCTTGACTTTGCCTTCCTTAAAGTACACCTGCAGCGGCACCAGGGTCAGACCCTTCTCCGCCACCTTGCCGGCAAGTTTGTTGATCTCGTATCTGTGCAGCAGAAGTTTCTTGGTCCGCAGAGGGTCCTTGTTGAAAATATTCCCCTTTTCATAGGGACTCACATGCATGCCGTACACGTAGACCTCACCGTTTTCTATGCGGATAAAGGATTCCTTGATGCTGCACTTGCCCTGACGCATGGACTTGACTTCCGTGCCGTGCAGGGCGATGCCCGCCTCATAGCTCTCCTCGATAAAATAATCGTGAAAAGCCTTTTTGTTGTTGGCGATCAGTTTCTGTTTATCTTTCTGTTTTGCCATATGGCTACACCTCCTCTGCCAGGTCAAAATCTATCGTGCGCAGCATGCGGTCCGTCCCGGTCACCTGTACATTGACCGGCTGTCCCAGGCCGAAAACGCGCCCTGTGGTCTCTCCCACCATCTCATAGGTATCCTCGTGATAACAATAATAGTCCCCCGGCAGACGGGACACATGCACCAGCCCCTCCACGGTGTTGGGCAGTTCCACATAGATGCCCCAGGCTGTGACGCCGGATATCACGCCCTGATACACCTCTCCCAGCCGTTCTTCCATATACTGCACTTTTTTCAGTTTGTCGGTCTCCCGCTCCGCCTCCTCCGCCCGGCGCTCCAGCGTTGAACAGCGTTTTGCTACTTCGGGCAGAATATCCCGGTAGTGACGGACCCGCTCGTCACCCAGCCGTCCCCGCAGATGTTCCTTGATGATACGGTGGATCTGCAGATCCGGATAACGCCGTATGGGAGAGGTAAAATGGCAGTAAAACTGACATGCCAGACCAAAATGACCGCTGTCTATGGCGCTGTATTTTGCCTGTTTCATGCTGCGCAGCGTGAGCCGGCTGATCATCGCCTCCTGAGGCGTTCCCTCGATCTTGCGCAAGAGCTTCTGTATCTCCTTGGGATGGATCTCGGCCGGCTGGGCGGCCCTTGCATGACCTTTTCCCCGGGCTGCCGCCCGGCCTCCCGTCTGGCCGATATTTTTCATATAATACCCGAAATTGCGAAGAAACGCCGCCAGTTTCTGGATTCTGTCCCTGTCCGGAGCCTCGTGGACCCGGTAGAGAAAAGGGAGCTCGAGCCAGTAAAAATGCTGGGCGACGGTCTCGTTGGCCGCCAGCATGAAATCTTCGATGATCCCCGTGGCCACGTTGCGCTCATAGGGGCATATGTCCAAAGGTCTCCCCTCCCGGTCCAGAATGATCTTGCACTCCGGGAAATCAAAATCGATGCCGCCCCTCTCCCGCCGCTTTTTCCGCAGCAGCCCCGACAGAGCCTGCATCTCCCTCAGCATGGGCAGCAGCTCCGCGTCTTGTGAAAACGCAGGCTCCCTCTCCGGCAGCCCTTCCTCCGTGAGCAGACGTTTCACCCCGGTGTAAGACATGCGGCGGCGCACCCGTATCACGGATTCACAGATCTCATAATCCGTGATATTGCCCTGGGTGTCAACTGTCATCAGACAGCTCAGAGCCAGCCGGTCCTCTCCGGCGTTCAGAGAACAGATCCCGTTTGACAGAGCGTGGGGCAGCATGGGGATCACCCGGTCCACCAGATAGACGCTGGTTCCTCTCGCCAAAGCCTCCCTGTCCAGAGCCGATCCTTCCTGCACATAGTTGGTCACATCCGCGATGTGTACCTCCAGATGATAGTCTGTACCGTCAAAGTATACGCCCACCGCGTCGTCCAGATCCTTGGCGTCCTCACCGTCTATCGTGATCAATAGCCGGTCCCGCAGATCCCGGCGTCCTGCCATATCCGCCTCCGAAACCTCTCCGGCCACCCGCTGCGCCTGATTGAGCACCTTTTCCCCGAACTCCTCCGGCAGCTCGTATCCCCGCACGATGGACAGGATATCCACCCCCGGATCATTCACATGCCCAAGGATGTCCACCACTTTGCCCTCCGGGCTGCGCCTGTCATCGCCGTAATCCGTGATCTCCACCACCACCTTATGTCCGGTGACGGCCCCTTTAGACCTTTCCTGAGGTACGAAAATATCCTGGGGCAGCCGGGAATTGTCCGGCACTACAAATCCATAGCTTTTAGATTTCTGATAAGTGCCCACCACACGGGCAATGCCTCTCTCCAAAATCCGTATGACCCGGGCCTCCGTCCGGGTGGGAACCCCGTTTTCACGGTGTCTGCCGCCATTCTGTTCCCCTCCGGTGAGAGCCACCAATACTCTGTCGCGGTGAAAGGCTCCCCCTGTCATCTCCTGGGGGATAAACAAGTCCTCCTGCCCCTCCACCTCCACAAAGCCAAAGCCCTTGGCATGGCTGATAAAAGTGCCCGTCAGCACATTGCCGTCCGGTTTTCTGTACCTGCTCTGGGCATCGCACACAAGCCGCCCTTCCGTCAGCAGTTCTTCCAGGATCTGACGCAGCTTTGGCCGCTCCTCCCTGGCCACCTGCAGCAGTATGGCGATCTCCTTCTCTTTCATAGGGATATAACTTTCCTGAGACACAAGATCACATATTATGTCTTTTCGTCTCTCACTTACATTTTTATCTTCCATATTCTCCATATACAACATATCCTCTATATGCAACAGCAAGGGCTTCATCCGAGAGCAGCCCGTTTCCCATTGAGTACACAAATCCGAAAAGGGAGAATAAGAAAACACCCTTGACCGGCAAGGGTGTTATTCTTCGTCTCTAAAATGCGTTTAAGTTCAGTATCACGGCTAAAAGGATAAAGCCCACTGCCAGAACCTTGGTGAGTTTCACCAACATTCCCTCCATGGAACGTCCTTTATTCTTACCCCAATAGGTCTCCGCCGCTCCGCTGATCGCGCCAAGGCCAGCCGCCTTGCCCTCCTGCATCAATACTACGATCACCAATGCTATACAGTCAATAATGAATAAAACCGTCAGAATAATCCTCAATGCTCCCATTTTCTATTACCTCTTTTCATACATCCGCAGATATTCGCATGCCAAGCAAAAATGATTGTAGCACAGATATTCCCTGTACGCAAGTGTTTTTTTTCATTCCGTTACAACTACGTTACAACTTCCTAATACAATCTGACTGTTCATATCATATCCGGCAAGCAGCTGCGGATGGATGATCCTATATGGCAGCACTGTCTGGAGCGACCCTTTCAGACACCGGACACCCTGTCTCTACCGCCGTCCCGGGTCGCTGTAGCAGCCATACCCCTTAAGCTCCTCCTCGATCCGCAGCAGACGATTGTATTTTGCCACCCGATCGCTGCGGCAGGGCGCGCCCGTCTTGATCTGTCCGGTGTTCATGGCCACCGCGATATCCGCGATGGTGGTATCCTCCGTCTCGCCGGAGCGATGGGAGATCACGGCGTGGTAGCCGTTGCGCTTGGCCAGCTCCACCGCCTCCAAGGCCTCGGTCAGCGTGCCGATCTGATTCACCTTGACAAGTATCGCATTGGCCACATGGAGCTGAATACCCGCGTCCAGACGCTTTTCATTGGTGACAAACAGATCGTCTCCCACCAGCTGCACCCTCTCTCCAAGCCTCCGGGTCATCAGCTGCCAGCCGTCCCAGTCGTCTTCCGCCAATCCGTCCTCGATGGAGTAAATGGGAAACTTTTCTATCAGGCGTTCATAATAAGCGATCATCTCCTGAGTGTCCCTGATGATCTCCTGACTCTTCTGGCGGCTCTCCCCGGGAAAGTGATACATACCCGTCTTCTCATTGTACAGCTCGCTGCTGGCCACATCCAGAGCGATCTTGATATCCTGTCCCGGCGTATAGCCGCTGGCGCTGACGGCCTCCACGATATATCCCAGCACGCTCTCCGCGTCCGGCAGATCCGGCGCAAAACCGCCTTCGTCTCCCACGCCGGTGGACAATCCCTGCTCCTGCAGCAGCCCCTTCAGATTGTGATAGATCTCCGCGCAGACCCGCAAGCCCTCGGCAAAACTCTCCGCCTGTACGGGCATGATCATAAATTCCTGAAAGTCCACGGTATTGGCGGCATGTTTCCCGCCGTTGAGTATATTCATCATAGGAACCGGCATACGTCTGGCCGCCGCGCCGCCCAGATAGCGATACAGCGGAATATGCAGCGCGCAGGCCGCCGCTTTGGCGCAGGCCAGAGATACCGCCAGGATCGCGTTGGCTCCCAGATTTGCCTTGTTGTCCGTACCGTCCGCCTCTATCATCAAACTGTCGATCTGAATCTGCTCCAGCGCGTTGCGGCCGCAGAGCAGCGGTGCCAGTTTTTCGTTGATATTCTTTACCGCGTGACGCGTGCCCAGTCCGAAATACCGCGGTTCGGTGTCCCGCAGCTCCACCGCCTCAAACCGTCCGGTACTGGCGCCGGAGGGCACCGCCGCCAAACCCGTGTGAACACGTCCCTCCGCCTTGTCCCTGACGGATACTTCCGCCTCCACGGTGGGATTGCCCCTGGAATCCAGAATTTCCCGACCATGTACCTTGATGATCTCCAAAAATATCATAAATAAATGCCTCCTTTACACAGATGCTGTCGTACAAACAGTATCTGCGCAAAGAAGGCGCTTTATACACCCGGCCTACCACACGTGCTCTGTCACGCTCACACAGTCGTAAAGAGACTGATCCTGTGCATTTTCAAATACCCACAGATTCTTCATCTGACGTTTAAGCTGTTTGAAACTCCAGCTCTGGCGGCTGCGGGCCACACAGTTGGGATCATTGACCAGAAAACCGTTCTGGTCATAGCCATAAATTACGATAAAATGACCTCCGGCCGTAAAATCCCCCGGCCCCATGGAGCATACCAGCACAGCCCCATCGTCCAGAGCGGCCTGCATCTCCAATTCGGACGCGTCAGGCTGACTCACACTGACGCCGTACTGCGGAGCCACATCCTCAAACAGCGCCCACAGCGTACCGGTACCTGGCAGATAATAACCGTTTTCCATACTGTAATCGCCAATCACATTCGGCATCAGTTCTTCATCGCCAGTCAGATAATACAATACCATGGACAGGCAGGTAGGCCCGCAGCCGGATATGGCAATACAGCTGTTGCTTCCATAAGACGCATAGCCCCATCTGGGGTCCCACTGAAGAAAGAGAGGATATTCCTCCTGTCTCTCACTGTCCGTCAGACCGCCCGCCGCCACATGCTCCGCGTCCGGATAGCCCGCCACAAAGTCCGCCATCTCGGGATTGTTGGCCAGCGCCTCCAGCAGGCGCTCCGGGTACAGGCCGCTGCCGAGCCGGATCGCCGCGATCCGCTGGTCCTCCCGCCCCAGTTCGTCCAGTCTGTCCAACACTTGACGGGCAGTGCGGTCCATGGGCTTGTCCACATAGTCCAATCCGCACTGCTGCGCATAAGATAAAGGTTCTTCCGCCGGCGGTTCCAGAGGCTGCGGTTGAGATTCCGGCTCAGTGCCCAATACTCCCGACTCAAGTTCTCCCAGACCGTCCAACATTCTCCCCTGGCCGCTCTGTGCCTCCATGGCCTCGCCGTGGAATGTCTGCACCATATTGTAAGTGCGTCTTATCTGCTCGCCCTGCCGTCTCATCTGGGCGCGGAGCTGTATTGTCTGTACGATCTGTACCACGCACAAGGCTATACATACCCATACCACCAGCAGCACTGCCGCCATAATTTTTCTCTCAAGTTTTTTGCTCAATTTTCTCTGTTGCATTATCTTTTCCTCCGTTTTCGGGGGCGGTCAAACGTCCGTCCCCCGCCTCGGATTCATTCTCTCACTGTGCTGTCACAGAATTGTATCCATCTTCTCTAATTTATATATTGGATTTTTCTGTGCCGGATCACTCGGTATCAGTATTCTTTTCCCGCCAGGATCTCCAGATAATCCTGATAATTTTTCTCCAAAAGCGCAGGCGTATCCAGCCCGTAAGGGCATTTGCTCTTACATTTACCGCAGTGCAGACACTCTTTTATCCTGTGCATCTTTTCCTGCATCTCGGGCGTCAACTGGGCCTGGGAGGGTGCCCGCCGTATCATCAGGCTCATCCGGGCCATATTGTTGATCTCGATCCCCGCGGGACAGGGCATACAGTACCCGCAGCCCCTGCAGAAATCTCCCAGCAGTTCTTCCCTGTCCCGGGCGATCACTGCCTCGAGTTCTTCACTCATCTCAGGGGGATTGTCAATATAAGATAAAAACTCATCCAGCTCAGACTCCCTCTGTACCCCCCATATCGGCAGCACATGTTCATACCGGGCCAAAAAGGCATATGCGGCCGCGGAATTGGTGATCAGACCGCCGGACAGCGCTTTCATGGCGATAAAACCCATACCCGCCTGCCTTGTCTTTTGCGCCAGCTCAATATCTTTCTCCGTGGCCAGATAGCAGAAAGGAAACTGCAATGTCTCGTACAGCCCGCTCTCCACTGCCTCCGCCGCCACATTCAGCCTGTGGTTGGTGATGCCTATATGACGCACCTTGCCCTGGGCTTTCGCCTCCAGCATGGCCTCATAGAGCCCGGTGCCATCCCCCGGACGGGGACAGAACCCGGGATTATGAAACTGATAGATATCAATATAATCCGTCCGCAGATTGCCCAGGGAAGTCTCCAGATCCCTCCAAAATCCCTCTGCATCCGTTGCTCCCGTCTTGGTGGCGATAAACACCTTTTCCCGCATTCCGTCAAAGGCTTCTCCCACCTTTTCCTCACTGTCCGTATACCATCTGGCCGTATCAAAAAACGTCACGCCATGCTCATACGCCTTACGCAGCAGCCGCACCGCCTCCTGTCTGCCAATGCGCTGGATCGGCAGCGCTCCGAAGGCGTTTTTCTCCACGGTGATCCCTGTTCTTCCCAATGTAACTTTTGCCATACTACCCTCCAGATCTTTTGCAAAAACCGTATCGGCCTTTACCTTACCCCCCACAGACGCCTGTTCCTGCCAAACCTTATCAGCCGTCCGCTTAGACAGACATCGGTTCCTGCCAGAACCGTCCGGGCGTGCCCATACAGCGATATCGCGCGCCCAAACCCCCGTCACGCGCTCTGTCTATTTTCTTACCAGCAGGCTCTTTCCCGTCATTTCCTGAGGCTGCTCCTTGCCCATCAGCTCGATCAGAGTGGGGACGATATCCGCCAGACAACCGCCTTCCCGCAGTCCGTACCCGGGATCGGCGTTCACCAGGATAAAGGGAACCTGATTGGTAGTATGGGCGGTGAAAGGCGCTCCGCTCTCATAGTCCACAAGCTGCTCCGCATTGCCGTGATCCGCGCAGATAAACATAACGCCGTCCACCTCACGGATAGCCTCTACCGCCCTGCCAACGCATTCATCCACTGCCTCTACCGCTTTCACCGCCGCGTCCATCACGCCGGTATGTCCCACCATATCCGGATTGGCAAAATTAATGATGATCACGTCATACTTGCCTCCGCGAATGGCCTGGCACAGCTTGTCACAGACTTCATAGGCGCTCATCTGCGGCTTGAGATCATAGGTGGCCACATCCTTGGGGGAATTCACCAGCACCCTGTCCTCACCGGGGTTGGGCTCCTCCACGCCGCCGTTGAAAAAGAAGGTCACATGGGCATATTTCTCCGTCTCCGCGATACGGGCCTGGGTCATGCCGCCCGCAGCCAGCCACTCGCCGAAAGTATTGGTGACAGCCACCTTGTGGAACGCAACCTCCTTATTTAATATAGTGGGGTCGTAATCGCTGAAACACACGAAAGTAATGTCCTTTCTGGGGCCGCGGTCAAATCCCTTGAAATCATCGTCACAGAACGCTCTGCTGATCTCTCTGGCGCGGTCCGGGCGGAAATTGAAGAACACTACGGAATCTCCGTCCTGCACGGTGGCAACGGGCTTGCCGTCTTCCACGGCCACCGTGGGTTTGACGAACTCATCCGTCTCCTCCCGGTCATAGGACTGCTGGATACCGCAGATACCGCAGGCCGCAGTCAGCCCTTCGCCCTTTGTCATAGCATCGTAAGCCAGTTTCACTCTGTCGTAGTTGTTATCCCTGTCCATGGCATAATAGCGGCCCATCACAGTGGCGATCCTGCCCACGCCGATCTTCTCCATCTCCGCAGTCAGCGCTTCCGCAAAACCCTTACCGCTGGCGGGAGGCGTGTCTCTGCCGTCCAGGAAACAGTGTACATACACTTTTTCCAGGCCGTTTCTCTTTGCCAGCTCCAGCAGACCGTACAGATGGGTGTTGTGGCTGTGTACGCCGCCGTCGGACAAAAGGCCCATCAGATGCAGGGAACTTCCGTTTTTCTTACAGTTCTCCACTGCCTTTAAAAGCGCCGGATTCTCAAAGAAAGTACCGTCCATGATCTCCTTGGTGATCCTTGTCAGTTCCTGATACACGATACGGCCCGCGCCCATGTTCAAATGCCCCACCTCGGAGTTGCCCATCTGCCCCTCCGGCAGACCCACTGCCATACCGCTGGCATTGCCTCTTACCCAGGGACACTCCCCCATCAATTTATCCATATTGGGCTTTTTCGCCTGGACCACGGCATTGCCATCCTTTTTCTCATTTAAACCGTAGCCGTCCAAAATCATTAATACAACCGGTTTCTTGCTCATATTTCCTCCATTTCCGCTCCTGGGAGCATGTCATTTCAGTATTTGGCTTTTCGTGGAAATTATACACTTTATTTCCGGGCCGCGCAACTGTATTTTTAGCTGCGGGTTGCATTTGTCCCGGGTATGGGGTAGAATGAATAAAATATCTATCTCCTGCGTCCGAAACGCGGACGCGGAAAGGGCATAATGATCACACTACTCACAAAACTGTTTATAAAGGACCGCACAAGTTACGGCTCTCCCGCTGTGAGGCGCGCCTACGGCGTGCTGTGCGGGGCCGTGGGGATCTTCCTCAATCTGCTGCTGTTTATGGGCAAATTCTCCGCAGGACTGCTCTCCGGCTCCATCGCCATCACCGCCGATGCGTTCAACAACCTTTCCGATGCCGGTTCTTCCATCATCACCCTGATCGGCTTTCGTATGGCCGGTCACAAGCCCGATCCCGACCACCCTTTCGGCCATGGACGCATAGAGTATATCTCCGGCTTTCTGGTGTCCCTGCTGATACTGTTGATGGCCTTCGAGCTAATCAAAAGCTCTGTGGACAAGATCATACATCCCCAGGAGATCCTGTTCTCCCCTGTGATCGTGGTGATCCTGGCCGCATCCATTCTGGTAAAATGCTATATGGCGCTGTACAATATCCGCATCGGCAGACAGATCGACTCCGCCGCCATGAAAGCCACCGCCACCGACAGTCTCAGCGATATGCTGGCTACCGGGACCGTGCTCATCGCCACGCTGACCGCCCACTGCACCGGGCTGAAAATCGACGGTTACTGCGGTGCGTTGGTGGGACTGTTCATCCTCTACGCAGGCTTTCAGGCTGCCAGAGACACACTCAATCCCCTGCTGGGGCAGGCACCGGACCCACGCTTTGTCAGGCAGATAGAGGAGATTGTCATGTCCTACGATGCCATCTTGGGCATCCATGATCTGATCGTGCACAATTACGGTCCGGGCAGAATTCTGATCTCTCTTCACGCGGAGGTGCCTGCGGACGGCAATCTGCTGGAGCTGCACGACACCATTGATCTTGCGGAGCACCGGCTGCACCGGGAACTGGGATGCAGCGCCGTCATCCACATGGACCCTGTCTGTATCCACGATGAGCAGACAAGCCGCCTGAAAGACCAGGTTTTGCAGGTAGTATCTTCCATAGATAAACGGCTGACGATCCACGATTTTCGCATTGTTACGGGCCCCACCCACACCAATCTGATCTTTGACGTAGTTACCCCTTATGATTTCGACTACAGCGACGCCGGACTCTGCGAACTGATCAGCCGGCGCTTAAAGGAACAGGACGAATCTTACTGCGCCGTCATTGATGTGGATAAGCAGATGGTCTAATAGGACACGATCCCCAACAGCTGCCCCTGCGCCACGCTGACGGCAGCCTCCTGCCCGATAAACTCATTGCTGATCCCTATGGGAAAATCATTGGTGATCTCCGTGTCCCTAAGCTCGTATTTCATCCCACGGATATTAACACCCCGCGTTTTCCCCCCCAGTGAGAACAGGGACAGATATCCTCTCATGGATGCTCTGAAACGCACCTCCTCATCCTCCATCACAAAACACATTCCCGTCCCATCCATCATATATCCCACTGCGCCATGATGTTTCAAAAACAGCAGACACTGTATATTGGCTATCGTATGCTCCAGCCTGCCCCCGGTGGCTCCATAGAGCAAAAACGAAGTGAATCCCCTATCCAGAGCCATCCGTATAGCCGCCAGGGTATCCGTATCATCCTTCTCCGGTTTCAGCCGCATCACCCGCTGCGGGCTTTCCCGCTCCCACAGCTCCACCTGCGCCAGCAGTTCCTCGCCCACCGAGTCAAAATCCCCCAGCACCAGATCCGGCTCCAATCCCAGCACCCGGCAATACTCCAGCCCTCCATCCACGGCAATCACCAGATCTTCCTCGGCTACGTCAATCCCTGATACCGTGAGGTCCCCCGCCGCAATAATAATACATTTTCCTCTTTTTGTCTCCATAAAAAATGCCCGCTCTCTCCCGTTTTCTCTATCTAATATTTTCCGCTGTTTTATCGAGTATTTATCCCTGTTTTATCTCGCAATTTCCCATGTTCTATCTAATTATATCTTCTGCTATATCTCGCAATTAGCTCTGATCTGTCTTGTATTTTCTCCCATTTTGCGCTATAACTGATTATGACAGATTTACCCACAAATTGCAAGAAACACCAACACATACACAACGCGCCGGCATCATAGATAAACCGGCCGTTTTCAAGGCAAACAAGCAATCCGAGGTATCCCTATGAGCAATTATCCTCCCGAAACCCTAAAACGTATGGAAGTCATGGACAGACGCTACCGGCAGGCCGCCAGAGAATACTTTTCCAAACGCTGCGAATTCTATCTGCAATATACAGGCGGCAGCTATACCCGCATCACGATCCGCGACCAAAAGACCCGGTGGGGAAGCTGTTCCTCCACAGGCACACTGTCCTTTAATTACCGCCTTATGTACGCCCCCTTAAGGGTACTGGATTATGTGGTGGTACATGAACTGTGCCATCTCACACATATGAATCATTCCCGGGATTTCTGGAGTCTGGTGGCCTCCGTACAACCGGATTACAAGATATACCGAAGTTGGCTCAAGGAACATGGCCGGGAATTGAACATCGAAGATCATATGAAAAGGCTGAGCCTGTTGTAGGTTCAGCCTTTTAAATATGCTATCGGTTCTCGTTCACAAATACCTGGGCTCTGGACTGAATAATATCCACTACCTCCTGCACACTCTTTTGTCCCTCAAAGAATGCCGCAGCCTCCTCTGTGATGATATTGCTGATATCTTCATTATAGTAGGGCATACGGTTCACACTGTAGATAAATTCACATATATCATCCAGTTCTTGCTGGGTGAATGGCTCTATGATAATCTCCTCCCCATTCATATACCAGGTGTCGTCATAATATTCCTTATTGCCGTTTTCATCGGTCCAATAGGGCCTCTCCATAGCCTCCTTAGCTCTGTTCAGAAATGCGGATTTCAGCACCGGCATATCATAGAGCCGGTCGCTGTCCTGATACTCCGGCGTCAAAAACTGACGTACAAACTGCCATGCGCCGTCCAGATGTTTGGATCTGGCGGAGAGTATGAAAGTAAAATTGCCCGCGTTCAGGATAGAGCCGTTGGAATCCGCCGTAGGAAATCCCACAAAAGTGATCTCCTCCCCCATCAGCCCCTTGATCGTATTCTTGGCGTCCCGGATATTGCTCATATACAGATCGCACAACAGGCTGCGGTTTTCACGGTACTGAGACTGATAGGAAGAATAGTCGTAATTCTCCCAATAATCTTCGGGATACTCCGTGGGCAGAGTCTTGGCATACTCCAGCATCTCGATAAAACTCTGGGAGTTGAAATTACACTTACCTGTCTCCACATTGATGAAATCCTGTCCCGCATAGCTCAGTACATAATAGATATAGCTGTCCCGCATCATATCTCCAAAGGCTGTGGCACCCTCGGGCATGGTGGCAAGCACGGCCTCCACATCGGCCATCGTCCAGGTCTCAGGCTCTCCCACCAGGGATTTCTTGGCGATCATCGTGCGCACATTGAAACTGGGGACTATCGCATACAGCTTACCGCCTATGGAATAGGCGTCCCATACGTTCTGCAGATATTCCAACTGGCCCAACTCAGGGTCTTCCTCCAGCAGTTTGCCCACATCCGCCAATATTCCCTTGGACACATAGTTTCCGTAATTGCTCGTATCGTTAAGCACCATAATATCCGGCATCTGTCCGCCGGTAATATCGCTGTTGAGTCTGGTCTGTCCGGCAGTCCAGTCCTCATTGGTGTTATATATGCTGTAATCCTTCATCGTGATCCTGTATTGGTCGCTGGTCTTGTTAAAATCTATGACTTTTGTTTTGAGGTCCGAACTAAAATACATTCCTCCAAGCACCAGCACTTCCTTGTCGGGAATATCCGCCGGATCTACATGGGTAAAATAGGAAAACTTTGTCTCCCAACTGTTCATGTCATTATATACGGCCGCGAAATGCTCATCGTCAATCATCTGTATATAGCGCATATTGTTGGTTGGCAGATCAGAGTTCACGTAACTCATGATCATCTTAGGCTCCGTGTCCCCCACATTCCATGTATACACGCCCATACCGCCGGTCAGCAGCAGATCGGAGCTGACGCCCGGATAGATACTGTAATTTGTGCTGAACGGAATCTCTGCCTGCTCTCCTGTTTTCCCGGACTCGATATCGTAGCTCTGCATATAGAATTTTGTCCAGTCGTCATTGTAGGACATGACCATCAGCGTTCCGTCGCTGCTGGTAAAAACCGAATTGGTACGCTCAAACAACTGCTGATCCAACTCTTTCCGGGTCATTTCTTTCCCGTCAGGTCCGTATATTACCGCCTCATATTTACTGCCGCCCATAATAGCCAGCGCTTTTCCGTCTCCGCCATCTAACAGATAATTGCAGTAAGTATATCCGTCGGGGTCAGCGTTATCGATCCTTTCCGACCACAGCAGCTTGCCGTCCTCATCCCAGCAGTTCAGAAAATACCGGTCCTCGTATACATAGTTCTCCGGATCGGAATTGTCCTCATATACACTGTTCTCCACCCCATAGATCGTTCCCGCCTTGGTAAATAAGGTACTGTTGATATAACTGTAATTCTGTTCCCTCTCTGAGCGTGCCAGCTCTACATAACTCTTGTCCGAGCCGTCTGTATTGAAACTGTAATAGCCGAATTTTTCCTTCCCGTTGCCCTCGTCGTCATATTCATATTGAGTGACCGGCATATACAATTTGCCGTCATTATACCACAGACCGTTAATATTCTCCTGATCGTTGACAGGGGCAATATCCTGAAAAGAATATACGCTTTCCTTGGCGAGCTGATTGTTTTCATTCTTATCGCCGCAGGCGCCGAGCCCCAGGGCCATAACCGCCCCCAAGGCAAAAGCCAGTCCTTTTTTCCATGTTCCTTTTTTCATAATCTCCTCTTTCCGGCGATATTTTCTGTCTATTTTTCCTTTCGGCTCGCTCGCACCGTTTTCTTCGCTTCGGTCTGAAACTCCTTCTCAATCTTCCGTTGCAGACGCTGTTCCTTTTTCTTCTTTTTCTTATCTAACCTAAATTTTATACTGTCCTCCGGGTCATCGTCCAACCAGGATTTTTTCTCCCGTTTCTTCCCTGAACGCCCCTTCTCCTTGCGCCTGTCCCGGACAAGCAGCAGCCTATCCTGCAACGCCACAAAGACGGTTTTGGCCGTCCAGGTCTTGTTCTTCCAGAGAATCACGATCCAGACCAGCAGTACGCCTGAAGGGTAGATCAGAAACAGCATCTGAAACAGGGTAAGCAGCGCCAGAATATCCTCATATCCTCTGGCTACATTCTCCCAGTAGGGATATGTGATCGCCTTGCCGTTCATAGAGCGGGTTCCGAAATCCATCAGCATACGCAGACGCTTTCCGATGCCGTAACGGGAACTGTTCTCCAGAACCTCCACTTCCCTCTCCTGGCTGCCCAGCTGTTCCCTCACATAGTTCAGGGCATACTGTTTTACAGGATTGGGCATGACGATCTCAAAATGATTGATCCCGCCGCTTTTTCCATAAGCTTCCAATGTCCCGTAGGACACAAAGACCCTGGGACCGTCCAACCCTGCCGCCTCGTGGAGCCGTCCGTCCGGGCGCTCCACCACACCTATGACCATATGGGGGCTGCCTGCAATATTCACCAGCATTCCCGCCACATCCACAGAGCCAAAAAGCTGCCATGCCATGTCCCTGTCCAATATCACATAATCCTGCATCAGATCATTGCCGGAAAAATAGGAGCCGCTGAGCAGCTGCAACTGGTGAAACAGGAAAAAATCGCCGCCGATACCCAGCGCGTCCGCCTGTACGGACCCCTTGTCTGTCGAAAGGGTGATCGTTCCGTCCGCGCTGTATGCGTCAGCCCACAACCTTGCGCCGGGATTGGGTGATTCCTGTTCGATGGACGCTTCCTTCAGCGCGTTGTCCAGCGAATGCTCAAAGCTCTCTATACTGTCCGGTGTAATCTCCGCGTTGGGGGAAAAGAAACAGCTGACCTGCGCCACGTCCTTCTCGCTGCTCCAACGCCGGGCGACCCGCTGCTCTGCCTGCGCTCCCGCAAGCAGAGCGATCACACCGGTCAATATAAGAAATAATATTGCACAGATCCCGGCTGATAATCCTAACTTTATCTGTTTTCCAGATAAAGATCTCAACCATTTTTTCATAAACAATCCCTTCCGCAACCTTAATTGTTCGCCAGGCGCACCTGCTTACCGGCCTCCACAGGCTTAGTGGAAGTGGTGATCACATACGAGTAGGATTCCAAAGCGCCGCTGACGGCCGACTTGGTGTCATCCGATGCCAGAACCTCCACATCTACGCGGCTGGCAAAATATCTGGTACCTATGGGCGAACTCTTGGAGGTAATGACCAAAATGAACTTTCCGTTATTGTCTTCACGGATAGCGCTGTTGGGCACGATCATATCATAGTTAGCGCTCTTCTGCCCCACAGACACGTTCAGGGACTGTCCCGCGATCACGCCTTCACCCGTCACGTCAAAGGTGAGCTGCTTGTTCTGTCCCGGATTGTTGGGATCGGGTTTTATGCTTGCCAGCGTCACCTGTACATCATCATATCTCCAGGCGTTCACAAGCTCCGCCTGATCTCCTACAGACACCCGCGTAGCCTGCTGGTTGGTGACGGAAAAGCTCATGGTATAACCTTTACCCTCGGGCTGCATTGTGAATACAATACCGTCGGACGGTGTCTCCACACCGGATTTCACATTGATAGAAGTGATCAGACCGGATATGGGAGCCGTCACTTCATTACTTATGATATCCGCAGTCAGCTTATCAACTTTAGCCTTGGCCTCGTCCACAGCTTTCTGCGCGTCTGTGATAGTCTCGCTGGATTTGCTCAGGTCAAAGGTCGCTCCGATATTTTGGATTAGTTCATCATAGGCTACCTTAGTCAGGTTATAATATTCCTCAGCATTTTTAAGGGAAAGCTCCGCAAATGCCTTTGCCTTGGCAAGATTGTTGTCGATATTCTCCGTGGCCTTTTTGGCGTTGGCCAAATTTTGCTCGGCTGTGGCCTTTTTAGTCTCCAGATTGGCAACGTTCTGCTGCGCCGACACACGCTGACGTTTCAGATCGGCCAGTCTGGACGCATTGCCGCCACTGACGCTGATTGCCGCCTCCTCCACTTTTATCTGTGCATCCAGGCTGTTGAGCAGGTTCTGCGCTCCGGTCAGATCCCGGCTGACAGTGTCCAACGCCGCCTCGGCATCTTTCACTGCCTTAACCTCTTTACTGATATCCTCGCTATACGGGTTAAATTCAATCTGCCTATCATAGACGGCGATCAGGCTTTTCCATTCGTTCACCTTATCTTGTGCAGCATCCATTTGACTTTTCGCGGCAGTCACTTGGCTTAAATAGTTGCTCATGGCTCCGGTATTGCCTGCATTCTGCATGACGGAAACATCATAGTTCCCTGTCAGCAGCTGCTTTTCAAAGTTAAACTGCGCTTCCTCTAATGCTTTCTGTTTCTGCTCCAGATCGGCCTTGGCCTCCTCCAGCGGCTTACTGTCTCCCTCTGTCAGCGTACAGAGCACCTGCCCTGCCTCTACCTTATCGCCAACCTTGACCTCCACGCTGGCTACTTCTCTGACTTCCTTGATCTTCACATTGTAGGGATCGCCGCTCTCCACGACACCCATCCCCCTGATCTTGGCCGTGATGGAACCGGGCTCCACATACTGGGTCGCCACCTCTGGCAGAGAATAATTCTGAATCGTATTAGAGAAAAACGTTAAGATCAGCAGGATGATCAAAAAGACTATCGCCGCGTTTTTAACCCACTCTCTTCTCTTGGTTCCGTTCTCGTTCATTGTTATAACCATACCCTTTCTATATTGAAGTTCTTTAACCCTTTACTCCACCTTGATAGGTGATACCATCCACCAGATATTCTTCTCCGTATAAGAAGACCAACAGGCCGGGAACCATATAGATCGTCGCTACGGCAAAGGCAAGGCCGATCTCACCGGAATTGATCTTACTGAGAAATACCGACAGCGGATGCATCTCCGCGTCCGCCAGCAGGATCAGCGGCTGTTCTACCATGTTCCAATAGTCGATAAACACCAGAATCGCTGCCGACGCAATGGCACCCTTACACAGGGGAAAGCAGACCTTCGCGAAAATCTGCCACTCTCCCGCTCCGTCAATCTGTGCCGCCTCCACCAGCGAGATGGGAATACGCCGCATAAACTTAGTCAGCAGGAATACCGCAAAAGGAGAAAAAATGCCCGGCAGCCAGATCGCCCACCTGGTATCCAGGATATTCAGCCAGTCAGACACCAGATAGTTGGGCACCAGCGTTACCTGATAGGGCATCAGCATCAATATGATATACAGGAAAAAAATAATCTCTCTGATCCTTCCCCGGTATCTGGAAAACCCGTAGGAGGCCAGCGTAGCCACTGTCAGCTGAAAGACCACTATGGGCCCCACCAGGATCACCGAATTCCAGAACTTCAGCAGATACTCCGGACTTTTGAACAACACAGTCACGTATTGACTGAAGGATACCATATCCGGTATAAATTTCAGATTCACCTTCTCCGCTATGTACACCTTTCCCCCGGAGGAGGTGGTGGCAAACACCATACCGTAGTTGGAACTGATCTCCGAGGAGGCCATAAAGGAGTTGGTGATTGTCAGCACAATGGGCATTAGGAACAATATCGCGAAAAAGGCGGCAAACACTGTGCCAAAACCTCGCTTGGTATAGGACCAGGCCCGGCGCCTTTTGGCCGCCTTCCTGACCTTATCCAGCTCCGCTTCCCAAGGCTGCAGGGGTTTCTTTGGCTTGCTCATCCCTCCACATCCTTTCCAAAGTGATTCTCCACGATAAACAGCAGGCCGATGATAATTACCATCGCGATGGACATGAGCACAGCCGCAGAGGAGAGTTTCTGATAATCAAGTTTCCGGAAAGTATTATTCATGAAAGTCTGCAACATATAGATACTGTCGAAGGGATAGTCACCTGTCAGCAGATATATCTCACGGAATACTTTGAAGGAATTGATCAGTGACATGATCGTCACAAACAGTATCGTAGATGACAGATACCGTATCTTTATATGGAAGAACGTCTGCAATGCCGTGGCGCTCTCCATGCGGGCCACCTCCAGAATATCCTTGGGGATACTGGACAGAGCCGCCATAAACAGGATCATATTATATCCCAGATTTTTCCACAGAAACAGTATTGTAAGCACAATCCTGCCCAAGTCCGACTTAAACCAGTCGATAGGGCCTCCACCAAACACGGCCAGCATGTCGTTTGCTACTCCGTTATAGTGGAACAGTACCTGCCAGATCAGCACCACCGATGCCACCGGCACCATCATGGGGGTTAAGAAAAACGTTCTGAACTGGCTTCTGAACGGAATCTTGGACTCCAACAGTATAGCCAGCAACAGAGACAATACTACTGCCAGAGGAACCGATATACCGGCAAACTTGACCGTGTTAGACACGGCCATGCGAAACGCCGCGTTATTAATAATATTTTTAAAGTTATCTAAAAACACAAATTCACGGGTGATCGGATTATCCACCAGCGCATAATAGATGATCACGATAAAAGGGACTACAAAAAAGGTCATCACCCCGAGAAAGCTGGGGACCAAAAACAGTCCCGAGCTTCTCTTTTCCCTCTTTAATCGTTTCCCCATAGCGGTATGGGGCTTTTTCTGCTTTAACTTCTTCAAGGCTCCCAGCCTCCTTAACGGTTCTCACTTATATAGGTCTGTACACGGCTCTGGATCACGCTGGCCACATCCTGAGCGCTCTTCTGCCCCTCAAAGTATCCCTGCGCCTCCTCTGTGATGATATTGAGTATGGTCTCATCATTATTGGAACCTGCCACCGCGCTGTCGATCAGATCCCTCACCGCCTGTACCTGTTCCGGCGTAGCCGCATATATCTCGGCGCTCCAGTCATCATAGCCCCAGGTAGTCTTGGGCCATATCATAGGTTCGCCGTTGGCGTCCAACATAATGTTGCCGTTCTCGTCATAAGAGCCGTTTTCTTTCATGGCAAGCTCAAAGACTTCCTCCAGAATATCCTTGCGGACAGGAAAACCGTTATAATATCCATATTCGTCCGGTTTCTCATACTGCAGCATGGATTCTATAAATGCCCAGGCGCCGTCGGGATTTTTGCTCTTGGTGGTGATGGCGTAACAGTCCTGTCCATTGATGCGGTTTCCGTTAGTACCGTCCACTGTGGGATACCCGATAAAGGTGATGGGCTCATTGAACATCAAGGAATACATCTGCATCTCTTCCATATCGGAGACATACATTTGATTGAGCAGGATCTTCCCCTCTGAAATCTGCTTGGGAAAACTCTCGCCCTCCCGGTCCCAATCCGTCTCTGCCTCAAAGGTATTGCAAAACTCCAAGATATCCAAAAAATCCTGACTCTCAAAATTGCACTTCCCGGCAGCGTAATCTATAAAGGACTCACTGCTGTACTGCAGGCAGGTAGCCAGCATAGTGGCTTTACTGGAGTAATTAAAGAGTTTGGCATCCGGATACTGCGCCGAAAATTCCATAACATCCTTGATGGTCCAGCTGGTACGGTCTCCCAACTGAGAGGTACGTCCCATAATGGTAGCGATGGAAAACTTGGTGGGAATACACACCAGCGTATCCTCAAAGGTATATGCATCCAGCACGGCCTCCATCAGATCCTCTCTCTTCACGGAACTGCTCTCCAGATAGGAGGACAGATCCCTCAAAAGACCTTTGGATACGTAATTGTTGATATTGCTGTTGGACAGATCTATAATATCAGGACAATTGCTGCTGGTAATGGCATTGTTCAGCGCCGTGACCGCATCCTGATACTTGGTTTCCGACCACTCAGTGCTATCGTCAAAATATGTATCGATCCGTACCTTATAAGTATCGCTCTGCTTGTTAAAGTTGACTACGGCCTCCTGCAAGTCCGAACTGGACCACATGGTAGCCAGAGTGATGATCTCCTTCTGTGTCACCTTGGCGGCTTCCGTTTTGGTCAGGTAGGCAAGCTCCTGCGTATTCTTTGACCAGTTTCTGGACAGAACGGCAATTCTTCCGTCTTCCAGTGTCTGTATCATCTCTACATAGTTGCCGTTGATATCGCAGTCCGTCCAGGTCAGAATCTCCTCTGTAGTCTCCGTGGCCAGATCATATTTCCAAAGTCTGGAACCGTCGTTGATCAGCAGTCCGCCATCCGGCGTAGAGATCAAAGAACTGCTGCTGTAAGAGTTAGGCACGCCTGCGTGAGATTTACCCATCGACTTATTGGCCAGATCTACCTCCAGGCACTCCGTGCCAGAACCGCTTGAGCGAGTGACCAAAACCGTACCGTCCGCCGCAATGCCCATCGCGTTGATCCAGTCGGTACCGGCGTCAATCTTCGCCAACAGTTTCCCCTCCGCGTCCAGAACTACGATAAAGGTGTTTCCGCTGTTCATGCCTCCGCCGCTTATCTGCATGAACACTCTGCCTTCCTTATCCACTACCACCGACTGGGCATAGGTATTGTCGTTGCCCTCCAGTTTCATAGCTTCGGTGATATCCTGTTCCACCAATCTATTCCCCTCCGCGTCAAATTTCAGCATATGGAATGACTGGCTGTAATTCCCGTTCTCGTCAGTCTTGGACGCGCTCAGCAGACAGATGATATTATTGTCCTGATCAAAGTTCAGCCCCCCCATGGGATAGGACCAATCCGTGCCCTCTATTTTCAGATTCAGTGGCAGCTCAGTTTTTTCCCCTGTGGTCAGATTCTGACGATAATACTTCTCCTCGCTGGTTTGGGTTTCCTCGTCCCAGCTGTAGACCGAATAATACAGATTCCCTCCCCGCAGCATGGGGTCACTCATATTATCCTCACCTTCCTTTGGAGTAAGGTCCACAAACTCAGGAACATATACAAATCCCTCTACCGGCTGCTCCTTTTCTTCGCCGCAGGCCGCCAAAGACAAAGTCAAAACAGCCGCCAGCGCAAACGTCAGTAATTTTTTTATACCAGTTCTTCTCATACTCTCCTCCTTTTCTGCGGGAACCTCGATATCCTGTCCCCGTCAGGAATAGCTTATCACCAATACAGTATAACACACATGTATACAAAATGTATCTTAAGACTTCATGAATAATTCTTAAGATTTGTTTACGATTGTGCAACATTCCGTTTATTTTCGGCCATAGGTAAACCGTTCAGCGCCATAACCGCCACCACCACCGCAATACCTGTTACCCCGATCACACTGCACCAGAGCAGACTTTCCTCCGGTATCCAAGCATAGAGCACACCGTCAAACAGCGTGGACATACCGTTGAACACCAGATGGGCCAGCATACCCGGTATCACGCTGCGGTACCGCTGGCACAGATATCCCAGAGCCAGAGCGATAAAAAACGCATATATACCCTGCACCACATTCATATGATACAGCCCGAACAACAACGCCTGAAAAATATTGGCAAACCAGAATGCCGTTCTGGCATTCTTCATACCGCTGACAGCCCTGCAGGCATAATAAAAGACCACGCCTCGGAATATCAGCTCTTCTCCCAGAGGTGCCAAAATGACCGCCGCCGCGTTGGCCCAGGGACTGACACCCAATCCGGCGGCCTCCATCAGCTGATTATATTTTTCCAATGCCTGGGGAGCCGCAATATTGATCGAAAGCATCAGGCAGTTAATTCCATAGTTCAGTCCCACCGCGATCACCGCTACCACCGCCAAAGTCCGGGGAGCAAACGTCCTCCCGACCAGTTCCCGGCTGATCTTCGGTCTGCCGCAGCCAAAGTAATACCATGGGATAAATACAAACAAAAGCAATACGCCGGCTACCACCATGACAATGCCTGTTATCTGCCCCACGCTGTTCATCATTTCCGCCATGATATCTGCCTGACTGATTCCCGCCGCAGCCATTTTGAATCCTTGTGCTATACAGTAAAAAAACATCACCACCATGCTGCATACCAGCTGTACACATATCGCGGCCACCAGCGCGCATACGCCCAGCCCCAGCCAGCCAGCTCTCTTACCTTTACTCATAATCTTTCGTTCCTTTCCGTTATTATTAATTCGGTAATTGCAAAACCACTTGCGTTTGTTCATTTATACATTTAAATAATTATAACAGAAATACACCGATTATACAATATATTGCATATATATAAAATAAAAGCAGAGCGAAATCTGTCTGAGATTTCTTTCTGCTTTTATCCATTGTTCTTAACTGTGCAAATTATTTGCCCATCTGCGCGGCAACTTCAGCCGCGAAGTCCTCGTTCTTCTTCTCCAGGCCCTCGCCGGTCTCAAAGCGAACGAATCTCTTAATCTTCAGATCCGCGCTGTTTTCTTTAGCTACCTGAGCTACATACTGAGCTACGGTCTGCTTGCCGTCCTCGGCTTTTACATACACCTGCTCCAGCAGGCATACCTCTTTCAGTTCCTTCTTGAGACGTCCTTCAACAGCGCCCTCGATAACCTTCTCGGGCTTGCCCGCCATCTTGGGGTCCTGCTGGATCTGTGCGGAGATGATCTCTCTCTCATGCGCCTTGAATTCCTCGGATACCTCCTCGGTAACCACATATTTGGGATTCAGCGCAGCCACCTGCATTGCAAGATTGGTCAGCGCCTCTTTCACCGCGGCGTTCACCACATTGGTCTCAGCCTCAACGATAACGCCGATACGGCCGCCGCCATGCACATAGGATACCACACAGCCATTGGCTGCAACTACCTTTTCAAATCTGCGGATACTCAGCTTTTCACCGATCACGGCGATCTTATCCACCAAGGCTTCCTGTACGGTCTTGCCTGCCTCCGCATTCCACTGCTCCGCGAGGAACGCGTCCATGTCAGCCGCGTCAGACTCCACTGCCTGCTGGGCAACCGCCTCTACAAACTGCTGGAAGGTCTCGTTCTTGGCGACAAAGTCTGTCTCGGAATTAACCTCTACCACAGCCGCCGTAGTATCGTTCTTGACCGCGATGCGGCAAATGCCCTCCGCCGCGATACGGCTTTCCTTTTTCACTGCTTTAGCCTGACCGCTCTTTCTCAGAGCCTCCACAGCCTCATCCATATTTCCACCCGTCTCATTGAGGGCTTTTTTACAATCCATCATACCTGCGCCAGTCATCTCGCGCAGCTCTTTTACCATTGATGCGGTAATCTCTGCCATATTATCCTCCTGTTCCGCTTTACTGCTCCTCTGCCACTTCCTCGATATCGGTTGCCTCGGTCTGAACATCCTCTTCGGTGTACACTGCCTCACCCTGATTTGCCTCAATCACGGCGTCAGCCATCTTGGCCACGATCAGCTTGACGGCTCTGATGGCATCGTCATTGCCGGGGATGATATAATCCAGCTCTTCGGGATCACAGTTGGTATCGCCGATACCGATCAATGTGATACCCAGAGAGTGAGCCTCCTGTACGCAGATCTTCTCCTTTTTGGGATCAACCACAAAGATTGCATCGGGAATTCTGGTCATATCCTTGATGCCGCCCAGGTTCTTCTCCAGTTTCTCCCACTCTTTCTTAAGCTGGATAACTTCCTTCTTGGGCAGTACATCAAAAGTACCGTCTGTGGACATAGTCTCAATAGCGCGCAGTCTGCCGATACGGGACTGAATGGTCTTGAAGTTGGTCAGCATACCGCCCAGCCATCTCTCATTTACATAATACATACCGCAGCGCTCGGCCTCGGTCTTCACTGCGTCCTGCGCCTGTTTCTTGGTGCCGACAAACAGAATGGTGCCTCCCTGTGCCGCGATCTCGGAAACGGCCTTGTATGCCTCGTCCACCTTGACTACAGACTTCTGCAGGTCAATGATATGGATGCCGTTTCTCTCGGTGAAGATATAGGGAGCCATCTTGGGGTTCCATCTTCTGGTCTGATGTCCGAAATGGACACCTGCTTCAAGTAACTGTTTCATAGAAATAACGCTCATGTCTCTACCTCCGTTTGGTTAATCGGCCCGTTTCCCGGTGCCGTCCTCCGCGCTTTCTCTCTGCCTTTGCCGCGTTAAAGCTCCGGCCATCTCCGGCCGCTATCCCGCACTGAGCGGAACACCACTGCCGGATAAAAGCGCGTGTGTTTTTACAACGTTTCGAGTATACCACAAATAAAACCTGTTTGCAAGGTTTTTATCGCTTTTTTGTTATGATCCATGCAATATCTTCATCGGAGGCATCCAACGGTATCTCATAGGTTCCGGTGCTGATGGAATGATCGTATCCGTTGTCACACAAAAAACGGTCGTATGCCTTATAATCTTCCACCAATCCCAGCTCCTGTAAACTTTTGCTGACCGTCACGGAGCTCTCGCCTCTGTTGACCACCAGCGTGACCGTCTCTCCCGTTTGTTCCGGGTAAGTTGCCTCCGTAGGCCTCGCTGTGGAAGTCGCCGTAGGACCGGCTGTAGGATCTGCCGTGGGTTTTGCCGTGGGACCGGCTGTAGGATCTGCCGTGGGGCTCTCTGTAGGATCTGCCGTGGAAATCGTGGGCTCCTCAGTGGGGTCCACGGCAGGCTCCGCCATGGAATCCGCCGCAGAGCCGGATAACGATTGCTCCTCCGGCTCCTCTGTAGGCCCAGCCTCCGGAGTAGCTGCAGGCTGGGCCGTGGGCTCTGCCGCAGACACCGGTCCGTCCGGCTTTGGTGTGGCTGTGGCAAGCTCCGCCAGCACCCCCTCATGATCTGTCATTCCCAATTCTGCCGCTCTCCGAAGAATTTCCTCGTCCGTCATCCGGGCCTGTCCCTTCTGGCTGTATCCCATCAGAAACGCAGTCACAACGATACCTACGCCCAAAGCCCGCAAATAATATTTTAGCCTTGTTCTATTCATGAATTATTTCTTCCTTCAAACAAATCGATAACCAGTTTCACTTCGCCAACCCCCAGGTCCAGCGCTCTGGCAATGTTCACATCAGACCGTCCCTGACGGTGCAGCTCCAGAATACTGTCATTTTTATTGCTGTAGCTCTCCGCCCCCTGCAGCTCCTGAGACTCCTGCTGCGGCTGGGGTGTATCTTCCTCCTCGAGAGACGGTGTCTGCGGCGGCAACAGAAGATCTATCTCTTCATCTGATATGACTCCTGCCTGCAGCGCCTGAAAAGCCGGCGTCACGACCTGACGTGCCATCTGGGTCGCCGCTTCCGTTTCGCGCAGCGCCATCTCCGCCTCTCTTGTCACTGCCTCCACTTCCTTGCTGGCAATCTCCGCCTCTTTGAGTCTCTTCTCCATCTCCGTGGCCGTATTTTTCAGATTGTCGTGTTTGGTGTTGAGCATGTCGTATAAAAACATGATCTCCTGATGACTCTTATTGATCTGCTGCAATACGGTCTCCGAGTATTCGTTCACCGCCATGATCTTTTCATTGGATATTCTCTCCAGAGAGCGCTCTGTCTTCTCCATAGCATACCCTATGGCCTCTTCCACCGTGTCGTCCACTTGGCTGCGTATCCTCTCCAACTCCTTGGCTACCATGTCGCCGATCTCGTCTCTGGCCATCTCCCTGTCGTGAGCCAGAGAATCCCCCTTGCCCATAGGAATCAAAAAACTGGCCGCAAAAGCCACCACTCCAATGATAAGAAGTACAATTTCCATGCTGTTCATATTTTTCTTATTCCTTCCACTTAAGCCACAAGCTCCGGCAAAAGTTTATACTTTCATGTCAAAACTCTGGCGGGGGCGGTCTTTTATCACCATCTGCTGTGCAGGTTCCGCTTTTCTGCGCCCTTTGCCACCGTCCCCATGATATTCGTTGCTCCCTTTTTCCCTGGCGTCCTGTTTCTTGTTCTTCCAGTCTGCCTCCTCACCGGAACGCACCTGTCTGGCTTTCTGCTGATCGTCCTGCTCCCTGTCCTGACCGATGCTGACCTGGTTCATGTATCCCTTGTTGTCCTCATTCTGCTTGATCGTAGAGAAATCCTGCACTCTGGCGATCGTTGCGTTTTGAATCGCGCTAACAGCCATACGTTCACCTCCATCTCAGTTCATAACTCCGTGTATCCCGCAGGAATCCGGAACCTGCCGACACGCTCTCCCTGGCACGTCCTTGGATGCTTTCCCGCGCTACAGGCCCTGCATCCTGACTTCCCCTCCGATGCGCTTGAACCGGCAGTGCTGATAACTGCTGCGAAGAGACATGGAGACCTCTTTTATCACAATGACCGTGCCGGGGAACGCCTCCCCCATCACTTCCACAAAGGCGTCGTTCTGCACCTCAAAAGCGGCATGCAGCGCCTCCCATTTTCGGTTTTTCTCCTCGAGTTCCCCCTTCTTGGCCTCGGTAAGTACTACCAGAGAACGGATATACTTCACCTGCTCCGGCGTAAACTGAACGCCTTTGGCGCGCTTTTCCGCAAAGGAGGTCAGGATAGGCTGTGTCTTCTTTATCACCTTCTGTATCTCCAGAAACTCATCCTGTAATGCCTGATACTCCTGTTTCATGCGGGGATTGACCCCCACTTCCACCACAGTGGACGCCCCCATATTGGCTCCCAGATTCTTGGCGCTGATCTTATAACCCGCGCAGGCATGCCCGCCGGTTATAAATCCTCTCCGTCCGGTAACATTGATCTCGGTTCCCGCCATTACCTTACTGTGCAGAATGGATTCGGCGGATATATAGCCGGCCGCGTTGGCGGTGGCATTTTCCAAAAATTTAGCTATGATATTGCCGCTGGCCTCCAGACGCCCCTTGTTCATGCCGTTCATGCCCCGGGTGATCACGATATCTCCCTCGGCATAAATAGCGGCTCCCTCCACCACGCCATTAACAATCACATTGCCCTCGGCGCTCACACTGAATCCTGAGCACACATTACCGTTGACCTGCACGCTGCCGTCAAACTCAATATTTCCGGTGCTGTTATCCACATTCTCCACCACATAGAGATCGGATACGAACACCTGACCGTCAACCAGGCTCACACATCCGTCAACCTCCGAGCTTATGGACATATGGTCCTCCGACAGAGCCACATGCTTGCCGTACCGCAGATTGGCCCGTTTTACATTCCGGGGTTTTATCAGCGTGCCGGCCACATTGTATCCGGCTTCTCCCACATCCTCCGGAATGATCCGCGCCAGCAGATCTCCCTTCCTGCAATGGTTTATGGTATTGAGATTAAAAAAATCCACGCTGCCGTCCTCGTTCAGTGTGGGGACCGCACGAGGATCTGTATTGAAGAAATATTCGATCTCCGCATCCTTTCCGTGCCGCGGCGGTTTTCCCTCCGCGATCACCAGGGTCTCGCAGTAATGACCCCTGTCAAAATGCATTCTCAGCAATTCCATGTTAACTCCATAGACGATTTTTTTGAATTCCATGTCTTTCACAAACTCATCCAAAGACATGCGCTGTCCCGTCTCGGAGGGCGGGTAAAAACGGACCTTCGCCGTCATGGAGTCCTCGCTGATCTCCAGACTATAGCTTTCCTGCTCAGGAGGGCAGCTGCCTGTGCCCAGTCTTATAATCTGCTCCGAATCCGCCTCGGCCGCTTTTTTCAGCTGGGCGATATCACAGGTTATATTGCGTGCCCCCAGATAATCCGACATCTCGTTTATCAGTACCGGTTCCCCGCCGTCCTGTGGCGGCATACATTTTATCCCAAATCCGCTGGGGATATTCACCAATTGAAAATAGCCGTTAACAGCCATATCTACCTCCGTCATGCTTTTGGGTGTTATACCTAACGATCCCTCAGTATGCCCATATAATTTCCCATCTTCGTCTTCATTTTCTGCAACGCCCGGGTATGCAGCTGGGAGATCCGGGACTCCGAGACCTCCAGCACATTACTGATCTCCTTTAGCGTTAAGTCCTCATAATAATAGAGGGTAATGACTTTTTTCTCTTTCTCCGTCAACAGTTCCAGCGCCTCACCCAATACCAGCGCCAGTTCCTGTTTCTCCACATTTTCCTCCGGACTTACAAATCTGGCCGCTGTGTGCTGGCCATTGTCCTGAGATATCTCGCTGCCCTGTTCGATATATTCGTTCAGAGACACCAGCCCCGTGATCTTCATCTGAGACTGCCAGTCTACATATTCGTCATCGGTAATTCCCAGCCCCTGCGCGATCTCCTCATCGGTGGCGCTTCTCCCGGTCTCCGTCTCAATCTGCCGGATCACCGCATCGATCTGTTTCTGTTTTTGCCGAATGGTTCTGGGAATCCAGTCCATCTTGCGGATCTGGTCCAATATGGACCCTCTGATCCTAAGACTGGCGTAAGTTTCAAATTTAACTTCCTTGAGAGTGTCGAACTTGTCAATGGCATCGATCAATCCGAATATGCCATAACTGACCAGGTCGTCATATTCCACATTATAACCGAGATACATGCTCAATCTTCCGGCCACCGTCTTAACCAATGGCGCATATTCCAGAATGATCTTTTCCCGAAGTTCCGCGGCCCGGGTTTTCATGTATTCGTCCCAGAGCTTTTTTCTGCCCGCCTCGTCCATGGCACTCTCCTTTCTGTATTCCCTCGCTGCTCATCCCATGTCCTTATTCCGTCGTCACTGCCTCCGCCTCGTTCCCGGCAGACTCCTCCTCGGACAGAACCGCCTCTGCCGCCAGTCTTTCCTCATTCACTCTTTCAAAATAGTTCAATACGCTGCACAATACGCATCCAAGACCGTAAAACAGCAACATGGACCCAAGAAGAGCCGTCATTCTGTACAACAGGCTTTCTCCCCGGGCCATGGTAAACAGACAGCTGATAACTCCTGACACCAGCATCATAATTACCGGTATTAATTTTCTCTTCATAGTTACCTCACTACACGCATCACAGGTTCATCTGCGGTACGTTCCTAATCTCAACGCTCAGCGCTTATATGATCGTCTCGTTCCTGCCCACTGCCCGAATATGAAAATCTCCTGTCTCCGGGAAAAAAGTGACGGTCCGCCCATAGTTGGCCCCTGTATCCGACGCCAACAAAGGAATATTCAGAGCTTTCAGAACCGCCTTGGATGCGGCGGCATTGCGCTCCCCCACATTCATCAAGTCATTTTTGCTCATGGACTGGAACATGGTGGCTCCTCCCGCTATCTTTGCCACCATCCGGGTTCTCAAAGCACCCAGCTTTTCCATCTGGCGCACCAGCTCTACAATACCGGTATCCGCAAACTTCGCTATATTCTGATTGCCCCGGATCGCCGTGCTGTCTGGCAGCATTATATGCGCCAATCCACCGATTCCTGTTTTGGGATCTCTGATAGCGATTCCGATACATGATCCGAGTCCCAGTGTGATCAGGCCGTCCGGACTTTTACAGGTCTTTAAATCCGCCATGCCTACTGTAATGATATTACCCATCCGTACATTTCGCCCCCTTGTATTAGCCCTATACCATTCCCAGTGCTGACAGAATCTTTTGATAAGAAGGTATATCCGGAATCAATATGAAATACCCGTCTACCTCAACTTCATCAAAGAATCGAGACTGAATCATCAAGATATTGTCTCCCAGCTCGCCAAACATTATGGCCGGTACGCTCAGAATCGCGCCCGCCATATCCACGGTCAGACTCGGCGGTGTCGGATATATGCACAAATTGGTCAATGTGGCCAAAGAATTCAGATAGGCGCCCGTGATAATATTACTCAGTTCCATCATGGCCGAGGTCTCCATCTCGTCCAGTCCCTGCTGGCCGGAATCATATCCCATCATCATCTTTTTCACCAGTCCCTTGGCGGCTTCCAATTCCACCAAAAACATGATACTGCCGGTAATATCGCCCTCCACTCCCAGGAGTACGCCCACCATCAGCTGTTCCTCGCCGCCTACCATGGCCCCCACTTCGGAGAACTCCAGCAGCCGCACCTGAGGAACCTGCATGTCTATCTTGCTCTGCAGCATCTGGGAGAGCGCGGTCATGGCATTGCCGGCTCCAATATTACCGATCTCGCGCAGTACGTCCAAATAATTGCTTGTTACATGTTCCAAACTCATCTCTGGCATAAGTTATCTCCTCGCATACTCTGTCTACAACACATTGTCTCTTTCCTGCATCACCAGATTGAAATCCAGCAGGGAGATCAGGCCGCCGTCATACTTGCCGATGCCGCCCAGAAAATTTAGGCGCTCTTCCTTGGAATCATAGGCAACCTTCTCGATATGCTCCTCATCCAGCGTCACAACTTCCTTCACTTCGTCCACTATGACACCTATACTCCCATATTGCTCCAGTTTCAAAATAATGATGCGGGTGGCCTTGGTGATCTCATCCTGCGGCAGAAACATTTTCAGGCGCAGACTCATGATCGGGATCACCTCGCCCCGCAGATTGATAACTCCCTTTAGATAGGGCGCCACCTTAGGTACCCGGGTGATCTTCTGCATTCTCACAATATTGTCAATATAGCGGATGTCCACACCATACTGTTCTTCGCCCAGACGCACTACGATATACTGCTGGGTCATCGCCACATCGTTATTCTCCATTACTTTTAACTCTTCCATATCGTCAGCTCCCATCCGCCCGCCTGACGGGCAATCGTCTCTCCTATATAAGCGCGTTGGCATCCAGTATCAGCGCCACCTCACCGTCTCCCAGAATCGTTGCGCCGCTGATAAATTTGCATTGCTTGATATATTTTCCCAGGGACTTGATAACGATCTCCTGCTGACCGATCATATCGTCAATCACCAGACCCGCCAGCTTATCTCCCTTTTTCACGATGACAACCATCAAATGCTCCTCGGGAGACTTGGTGCTTTCCACATCCAGCACATTGGACAGACGGATCAGAGGGATGACCGTTCCTCTTAAGTGAATCACTTCCTTGTTCTGTACCAACTTGATTTCCTCAGGATCGATATCCTCGATGGTCTGGATCGTTCCCAGCGATATGGCATATTTCTCTCCGCCGACCACTACCATCAACGCCTGAATGATAGCCAACGTCAAGGGCAGCCGGATCGTCCATGTACTGCCTTCTCCCAGCTTGCTCTTAACCTCAACCTCGCCGCTCAAAGCCTCGATCTTGGACTTCACCACATCCAGGCCCACACCGCGTCCCGACACGTCCGTAACCTTTTTTGCCGTGGAAAAGCTGGGTAGGAACAGCAGATCGATAATCTCCTTATCCGACATATTGGCAGCCTGCTCCGGCGTGATAGCCTCCCTCTCCAGAGCCTTTTCCTTCACTCTCTCCACATCTATGCCGTTGCCGTCGTCCCGCACTTCGATCACAACGTTATTGCCGTCCTGATAGGCATCCAGGAAGATGGAGCCCACTGCAGGCTTGCCTCTCTGGGCGCGTAACTCGGCGGATTCCAGTCCGTGATCGGCGGAATTGCGCAGCAGATGCATCAGCGGATCGCCGATCTCGTCCACCACCGTGCGGTCCAACTCGGTCTCCTCGCCTGTCATATACAGTTCCATCTTTTTATCCAGTTTCTTGGACAGGTCGCGAATCATTCTGGGGAATTTGCTCACCACGCTCTCAATGGGAACCATCCTTACCTTCATGACGGATTCATGCAGATTGGTGGTCACATTCTCCAGATATTCGATCTGTTCGTTGACACCCTGATTCTGTCCCTGCACCTGGTTGGAAACGGACACCAGAGAGTTTTTGGCTATGATCAGCTCGCTCACCAGATTCATCAGTACATCCAGTTTTTCAATATCCACGCGCACCGTACGGTTTACTACCGGCTTGCCCGGAGTCTGTTTCTTATCATTTGTCTTAGGTGCCGCAGCAGGCTTAGCCGCGGTATCCGTCGCCGCGGTATCCGCGGTAGCCTGGGTAGCTGTCTGCGCGGCAGGCTCCGCAGGAGTCTGAGACTCCGGTTCCGGCGCAGCCGTTTCATCTCCGTACTTATCCTTTACACTCATATTGGCAAGGACAATGGGTTCGCCCATGGCCGATGCGATCTCCGACACATTGGCGGCCGCGGTTTTCAAAGTCTCAATGTCCTCATCCGATATGACGATCAGACTGAAATCCAGATCGAACTTCTCATCCTCCACATCCTGCGCGGATGGATTGGAGACAATGATCTCACCCAATTCCTCCACGGCCTTAAACACCAGAAATGCCCTGGCCGCCTTCAAGATACAGCTCTCCTGCACAGTGACAGTCAGACCGTACACGTTTTTACCCTGCTGGGTCGCCGCCGTGATCACATGCTGCTGGGCGGAATCCAACTGGATCTCCAGCCATTTGCGGCCGTCGCCGTTATCCGCGCTTTTTTCCTTGGGCTCCGCAGGAGCGCTGTCCTTTGCCTTATCCGACCCGCTCAGCACAGCGTTTAACTGCCGTATCAGAGGTTCATTTTCATTGGAGCCCTCGTCTGCGGATTCCTTGACGTTATTCACATACTCATCCAGCGCGTCCAGACACTGAAAGAGAATATCCACCATATTCGGACTGACCTTGATATTACCGTTGCGGACTTCAGAGAATACGTTCTCCATATCATGGGTCAGCGTCTGCATACGCTTGTAGCCCATGGTTCCGGCCATACCCTTCAGGGAATGGGCGGCCCGGAAGATCTCGTTGATCGTATCCATGTTTTCCGGGTCTGATTCCAGATTCAGGATCTGGGTATTCAGATTCTGTAAATGCTCATTACTTTCATCAATGAAAATATCTAGATACTGGCTTATGTCCATATCATTTTACCCCCACGTTTAGTATGATCTCCTGTGCGATTTGTTCCAGCGGCACGATCTGATCGGCGAGACCTGCTTTCGCTATGCTCCTGGGCATACCGTACACCACGCTGGTCTCCTGATCCTGTGCGATTACATGTACCTTTTTCTTTGATTTCAGGTTCCTGATGCCTTCCGTTCCGTCCGCGCCCATTCCCGTGAGCACCACACATATGATCTCGTCGTATCCGCATTCCATCAGGGATTCATACATATAGTTGGCGCAGGGCTTTACGCCTTCTCTGCTGGGTTCATCGGAGTAATGGATCACCGTTTTCCCGGCTGCCGCAGGTCTGGCGTTCATATGAATACCGCCCATGGACAGGTAGACCGAGCCGTTCTGCAATTCATCCCCCTCCTCCGCTTCTTTCACCCGGATCTCCCCCAGACAGTCCAGACGGTCTGCCAGAGAAGCGGTAAAACCTTTGGGCATATGCTGTACCACCAGCACCGGTGCCTGCAATTCAGCCGGTAATCTGGGGATCACAGCCTGCAAAGATTTTGGACCTCCTGTAGAACTGGCAATGGCAACGATCTTTTTGCCGTTCATGCCCGTCCCGTGTTTTTTGGCGATCTCAACGATCTTGCGGGTGGTGGTGCGCACTTCCTGCTTGGGAGCCTTGTTTTCCAACGCGGGAAGACGGCTTTCCGCCACACCCGCCAGAGTCCCCAAAAACTCCTGCTTAAAATCCTGTGCCCGGCAGCTCACCGCGTTGTCCGGCTTATGTACAAAATCCATGGCACCCAGTTCCAGCGCGTCCAGCGTAGTTCTGGCTCCGTCCTTGGTGTCTGTGCTGGCCATCATGATCCGTGCAGAAATCTTGGATTTGCGCAGTTCATACAAAAGCTGCAACCCGTTCATCTTGGGCATATTCACATCCAGAACTACCACGTCATAGCTGTTGTTTTTCAGCAATTCCAGTGCTTCCGCGCCGTCCCTCGCACGGTCGGCAACCACGAACCTTTCGTCACTGTCTATTATATCACACAGGACTCTTCTCATGAGTGCAGAGTCGTCAACCACCAGTACTTTTTTCTTCATGATCCCAGCCGTTCCTTCTTTCTATGCTTTCTTTCTTCCTCAAAAATATATTTTATGATCTCTTCCCGCACTTCCGCGTCAATATCCACATACTGAACCCGGTGTTCATAGGAATTCTCCCTGTTCTCCATTTTCTTTGAGCTGAGTACCTTACCCACCAGCTCATACTCCTTCTTTTTGCCGCCCACCAGCAGATTGTAACCGATATAGATCAGGCTGCCCGGCTCATAGGGATGAGTAGACAAAAATCGCAGTCCGCCCCCGCTGATATCCTCGATGACACTGCGTTTGAGCGGAAGGCCGGGAATCAGATTGCTGTAGGGGTCCTTCTCCTCTATGGCGCGGACCTCCTCCTCCTCCAGCTTGCGGGAATTCATCTCCAGCGCACAGCTGAAACGATAATATTCCCTTCTCTGGTATTTGCGCAGATTGCTGGTAAGCTCCACCACCAGAGTATAGATATTGTCGCTCTTATAACGGTCTATCACTCTGGCAAAGCACTGGTAGAGATTGTTTCCCGCATAGATCACCAGATTGTATTCCCTGTCCACCGGAAGTAAGATCAGTTTGGTCTTTTCCATGGGCATTAAAATCTCCATCTGATTCTCCGACCGGATATCCTGAATCTGGCTGAAGTATGTCTGAGGAGTTTCCTGGCTCTCATTCTGTTGATCCACCATCTGAATCTCAATCTTGTTACCTGGCTCAATAAAATTGGAAATCATGTTGTTCGTCATATCCGTCCGTCTCCTCTTCTCTTTAATTTATATCTTTCTGCCTGAGATTATATGAGAGAAAAACGCCGCCATACCGCGCCTAGGCTGCCGGTCGGCCTCCTCTTTGTTCATCAGTTTCGCGGCTATCCGCTCAAAGGCCTGGGTGGATTTGGCTCCCGGGCTTTGTATGGACACGGGTGTCTGCTGCATCACGGCTCTCGCCAGCATAGAGTCCTGGGGGATCACTCCCAGATAACTGATGGGAATCTTCAGATATCTGGCCACCACCGCGTCCAGCTTGTTGAACAGAGCCTCTCCCTCCGATTCTTTCTCCACCCTGTTGGCAATCATCTTTACGGTTGTAGTGCCGCTGTCAAATCTGGGATGATTGCTCAGGGACTTCAGCAGTGAATAGGAGTCTGTGATGGATGTAGGCTCCGGCGTAGTCACCAGCAGGATCTCCCCGCTGGCCACCAGAAATTCCAGCACCGCGTCCGAAATGCCCGCTCCGGTGTCCACGATAATTATATCGGCGATCGCATCCAGTTCCGCCAGATTCCGGATGATATATACCAGATAATCCCGGCTCAGATTGGACATACCCGCTATCCCCGAGCCGCCGGAGATAAAGCCTACATCCATAGCGCCCCAGGTGATGATTTCCTTGATGTTTTTTCCCTGATAGATCAGATCACACAGGTTATGCTTGGGTACTGTGCCGAACATGATCTCTATATTCGCAAGGCCGAAATCCGCGTCCAGTATGATCACCCGCTGGCCCATCTTCCTAAACTGAATCGCCAGATTGATGGAGGTGTTGGACTTGCCCACACCACCCTTTCCGCTGGTGACGGTAATCACCCTCGCCAGTGGCCTGGATTGCTGGCCCGCCTTGATTATTCGTAATTGTTCAGCCTGATCCATATGGTATCCTTTCCTAAAATATTGGACTTTCTCACTGCCTTCCCCCACCCAACAGTTTTTTCACCGTCTTCTGGGGATTAAATACCTCTATATCGTCCGGTACATTCTGACCGCATGTAACATAGGCGATGCTGGCATCTGTATAAAGCCGCATATTCAGCAGATTCCCCAGCGCCTCCGTCTCGTCCAGCTTGGTGAAGATCAACTGATATTCCGCGATCTGACGGTAGCTGTCCGCGATCTTGATCAGATCCCGATATTTTGTGGTAGCGCTGAGCACCAGATAAAAACGGCACTCCGCGCATTGTCTCATCCGGTTCAGCAGCAGTTTTAGATTGCCGAGCTGTTCTTTATTCTGAGGGGAATGTCCCGGCGTGTCCACAAGAATATATTCGTAATCGCTAAAGTCATTGATCGCCGCAGCAAGTTCCTCCTCCGTATACACCACCCGAAAGGGGACCATCAGTATATTGGCATAGGTGCGCAACTGTTCCGCCGCCGCGATCCTGTAAGTATCCAGAGTCAGCAATGCCACCTGTCTTTTCTGTTCCACCACATAACTGCTGGCTATCTTCGCGATGGTGGTAGTCTTTCCCACGCCGGTAGGGCCGATGAAACTGATGATCTTCGGCTTTTGGGCGGTTTCCGCATCCTCTGCGGTCTTGCCGAATTTGAGGATCATGCGCTGATAGATGCTGGCAAGGACATAGTCGAAGGGCATATTGGGTTTCTGTATCCTGTCGATCTCCTCCATGATCTTCTCCACATACTTATCGTCCACCTCATTTTCCAGCATGGTATCGTAGATCAGTTTGCGGAATTTCTTCAGTTCATCGTCCTGATCCTCTTCCTCTGCCGCCTCGGGCGTCCCGTCCTGCACTGACTGCTCCGCTTCGCCAGCGGAGAGTTCTCCTCCCGCACCGTCCTGTTTTTGGGCTCCCGTCTTCACGCTGTCCGCAGGCAGTATCTGCCCGGCTTGAAGACGGCTCTCCAACAAAGTCTGCAGATTCTCCAGCTTTTCCTCTAAGCTGCGTGCTACTCCGGAAATCGGCTCGGAAACGGTTTCTGTCCTTGAAACCGCCGGAGCCGCCGCAGAGGTCTGAGTGTGAGTCTGCTCCCGTTTCACGTTAGGGCGCTGCGGCTCCTCCTCCATGGCTGCGGTCACTTCCGTCAGCTTTGGCTTGAATGCCGCCAGAATTCCTTTTGGCTTGATCTGTCTGACGCTCATGATCACCACGCCGCTGCCCAGTTCTTTTTGCGCAGCCTCGGTGGCTTCCGCCTCTGTTTTTCCCGTGAACTTTTTAATAATCATTACGCTGTCACCATCCCTACCGACTGTAATTCAATATCAGACTCGATCTCATTGTAGGAAACCACGATCAGTTCCTTGTAATAGTCCTCCGTCAGCCGCTTAAAATACATTCTGACAATGGGGGACGTGATAATGATGGGGCTTTTCCCCAGGTTTTCCAATTTCTGCATTTCTTTTTCCACGGAGTTCAATATCGCCTTGGATCGGGCGGGGTCCAGATTCAGATAAGCGCCTGTCTCCGTCTGCTTGATACTGCCCATGATCTCCTGCTCGATCTTGGGATCGAGAGTTACCACACTATTGGTTTCATTGGCAGGGAAAAACCGCCTGGAGATTGCCCGTTTCAAGCTTTGCCGCACATACTCGGTGAGTACGTCCGTATCTCTGGTGGTGGCTCCGTAATCCGCCAGCGTCTCCATGATCGTCAGCAGATCCCGGATGGAAATACCCTCCTTTAGCAGATTCTGCAATACCTTCTGTATCTCTCCTATCCCCAACAGTTTCGGAACCAGCTCCTCCACCAGCGAAGGGTTGGTCTCCTTCATATTGTTGACCAGGTTTTGTACATCCTGTCTGGTCAGCAGCTCGGAAATGTACTGACGTATGATCTCTGTCAGATGGGTGGCTATGATAGAGGGAGGGTCCACCACCGTGTATCCCAGACTCTCCGCCCGCTCCCGCTGCCCCTCTGTGATCCATATGGCCGGCAGATGGAAAGACGGCTCAAAAGTGGGAATACCCGTGATCTCCTCCTCCACATATCCGGGATTCATGGCCATATAGTGATCAAACAGGATCTCGCCCTCGCTGACCTGTATGCCCTTGACTTTAATGATATATTGGTTGGGGTTGAGCTGGATATTGTCCCGCAGTCGGATAATGGGCACCACAGTACCAAGCTCCAGCGCCATCTGCCGCCGGATCATCACCACGCGGTCCAACAGATCTCCGCCCTGGTTTACATCTGCCAGGGGGATGATACCATAGCCGAACTCCAGCTCGATAGGGTCCACCTGCAGCAAACTGTTTACATTCTCCGGCTGGCGAATCTCCTCCGCCGCTGCCTCCTCCGTGTCCACCGCAGTCTCGGTGGCTGTAGTCTCCAGATTGGCGGCAATACCTCTGCCGCCCATCACAAACAGCAGGCCCATACCCACGAACAGTATGGTGTTCAGCTGTGTAAAAAATCCCAGTATGGCCAGCGTGGCACCCACAAAGTACATTACCTTCGGAATGCCGAAAAGCTGCTTTATGATAACCGGTCCAAACTCCGCCTCCTTGCCTCCCTTTGTCACCAGAATACCGGTGGACAGAGAGATCAGCAGGGACGGGATCTGGCTTACCAGTCCGTCACCGATGGTCAGTATGCCGTAATTGTCCAGCGCCGCACCGATATCCATACCGCCGCGCAGCACTCCCATGGCGATACCGCCTATCAGGTTGATCGCCGTGAGCAACAGACCCGCGATGGCATCACCCTTTACGTATTTCACGGCACCGTCCATGGAACCGAAAAAGCTGGACTCCAGCTGGATCTTGTCTCTTCGTTCCTTGGCCTCCTCATCGGTGATGGCCCCGGTGTTCAGATCCGCGTCTATGGCCATCTGCTTACCGGGCATCGCGTCCAGCGTAAATCTGGCCGTAACCTCAGCCACACGCTCGGAACCCTTGTTGATAACCAGAAACTGAATCAGTATCAGTATTATAAATATTATGGCTCCTACGATCAGGTCGCCGCCGCCTACAAACTGTCCGAAAGTCTTTACCACATTTCCGGCAGTTCCGGTAGTCAGGATCAGTCTGGTCGAAGACACGTTCATGGCGATACGGAATATCGTGGTAAAAAGCAGAATCGTGGGAAAATAGGACAGATCCAGCACTTCCTTGGTAAACATACACACAAACAGGATCGTAAACGCTATGGCGATGTTGAAAGCCATAAACACATCCAGCACAGTGGCGGGAAGTGAAATGATAAACATCAGAAAGGCCACCAGAATATAAATTGCCACTATGGCATCCGTTCTTGACATTTTTGAAATATTGATATTCATATTCGGCTCCTCCTTTCTTTCAGAATTCTCCAGGCAATTGCTGAATTCGTTTTCAGCAATGTATCATTGTACAAATAGTATATCCCAGCACAGGCACAATCCCGTTTCGCATAGAATGTGCGCACTTTATTATATCTTTCCCTGCAACTGATAAACAAAGGCCAGCACTTCGGCCACCGCCTGATACAGCTCCGGCGGCACCATCTGCCCTACCTCCACATTGGCGTACAGCATACGCGCAAGTGGCTTGTTTTCCACGATCTCAATGTGATTCTCCCTGGCCACCTCCTTGATCTTGGCGGCCAGATGATCCGAACCTTTAGCCAGTACCAGCGGCGCGTCCGCCACATCGGGATCGTATTTTATTGCCACCGCGTAGTGGGTGGGGTTTGTGATGACCACATCCGCCTGAGGAAGGTTCTGCATCATACGGCGCCGGGAGGCCTCCTGCATCTTCTGCCGGATCTTTCCCTTGACCTGAGGATCTCCCTCGGCCTGTTTGTACTCGTCTTTGACCTCCTGCTTGGTCATACGCATGTCCTTGCTGAACTTAAATTTCTGATATATATAGTCCGCCAGCGCGATCACAATATAGACCGCGGCGATCCGTATCCCCAGATCCGTGACAGTCTCCGCCGCCAGGGTCAGCGCCTGCATCAGCGGCATGTCATATAAAGCGAAAAGCAGGATCAGCTTATCTTTCAAAAAAGAATAGGTAACATAGAGGATCAGGCCGATCTTCAAGATAGCCTTTATCAGCTCAATCAACGAATTAGCGGAAAAAATCTTTTTCATGCCCTTTATGGGATTGAGCTTGCTGAACTTGGGTTTCAGCGGTTTTCCTGAAACTTTCCACTTTACCTGAGCCACGTCGCATACAAAAGCCACCACGTAACCGATCAGCAGGAACGGCAGAATGATCAGCAATACATTCACCATCAGCTGATTAAAAAATATCCGCATCTCTGCCTGGGGCATTTCGCCCCCCGCAAAATAAAGGCTTGTGGGAACACTGTTATAAACCCCGTGAAACAACTCCAAAAAGCGGTTTCCCATGGTGCCTACATAGAACTTGAGGATCAAAAACATGGTCATTAGCCCCATGCAATTGGCTATTTCCTTGCTCTTGGCAACCTGGCCTTCCTTTCTGGCGTCACTTAACTTCTTCGCGGTTGCGGGTTCGGTTTTCTCTCCGCCGGGGCCGTCCTTGGCAAAGAACTGAAGGTTGTATCGCAGCGTCACGTCATGCCTCCCACAATAGCAGTGATAGTCTCTTTCATCTGCCTGAAAATAAAGTTCGCCGCATCCGGCAGCATACTGGCCGAAAGCAGCAGCACGGACAGTCCCACCAGAATCTTTAACTGAATACCCACCGCAAACATATTCAGCTGCGGGGATATCTTGGCGAGCACACCGAGAATGGCGTTCAACATCAATGTCACACAGAATACCGGCAGACAGATCCGAAATCCAATGATGATATAGTCTCCCAGAAACTTTACCACGGAAACCATCAGGGAATCCATCTTAAACATGGTCCCGCTGACCGGCACCAGCACAAAGGTATCCGCCAAAGCGCCGAAGAGATATCTGTACATACCGCTGACAATCAGCATAAGCATCAACACATATTGGTAGAATATGCCTGTGATACTGGAACTCTCCCGGGTACTTGGGTCCATCAGTGTTACCATGGACAATCCGGTCTCCATATCCACTATATGTCCGGCAAAATTTACAATGGCGCTGCACATGCTGGTACCCAGCCCCACCATCAGTCCGGTAGCGGCTTCCTTTAATACGATAGCCGAATATCCCACGATGGTGCTGTACTCCACAGCGGGGGCCGGCGTCAGCGTCTGATACAGGAGCAGGGACGTAAACACAGCCAAGACCACCCGCACATGCCGTGGTGTATTGTTCAGGCTGAAAAACGGTGCCACAAAGATAAAGCAGCTCACCCTGGTCAGTATCAGCAGAAAATATTCTAAATCATTCATGGAGAAAGAAAAATCAATCATTTATCTTACCCACTGACATACAAAGTAAAACTGGACCAAAGCCGCGTCATATACTCCACCATCGTAGTCATCATCCAGGGACCCAGAATGATCAGCGCCACAAAGATACCGATGATCTTGGGTACAAAAGTCAGCGTCTGCTCCTGTATGGAGGTCACTGTCTGGAAAATACTCACCATCAGTCCGATACACAGCGACACCAGCAGCACCGGCATAGCTACCTTGATGATCACCAGCAGCGCGCCGCCTGCGATCTCAGCCACTTCTTCCACCGTCATAGATATCACACTCCTCTCCAGAGCTAATAAAATGTTTCCACCAGATTCATGATCACCAGACTCCAGCCGTCCGCCAGCACAAAGAGCAGAATCTTAAACGGCATGGAGATCGTTGTAGGCGGCAGCATCATCATACCCATACTCATCAGAGTGGAAGCCACCACCATATCAATGACAATAAAGGGAATATAAATAATGAATCCCATAAAAAACGCCTGTCTCAGTTCCCCTATGATAAAGCTGGGAACCAATACTGAGGTGGGAATATCGCTGAGCGTCACCCCGTCCCATTCCAGTCCCGCTATATCCATAAACAGATTTACGTCCTTGGTCAGAGTCTCCTTATACATGAACTCCCGAAAAGGCTGAATTCCTGCCTCAAACGCCTCCTCCTGGGTGATCGTTCCCTCGTCCAGAGGCACGATCGCCTCATTATAAACCCGTTCCAATGTAGGCTGCATAATAAAGAGCGTCAGGAAAAGAGCGATTCCGATCAGCACCTGATTGGGCGGCGCTGTCTGTGTGTTCAAAGCCGCTCTGGTAAAATGCAGCACAATAATGGTACGGGTATACGCAGTGAGCATGAGCAGCAGCGTAGGTGCCAGCGCGATCATCGTCAGAATGATCAGTATCCTCAGCATACCGTTGATCTGTCCGTTGCCGTTGTCAACGGTGATCGTAAACCTGTTCTGCACGTTCAGCTCTTCCAATTCTTCCGGAGTCTGAGCCTCTCCGGCCCCATACCGGATCGTAGATTCATCGGTAGACCCGGTGTCCTCCGAGGCATAAGCGGTGATGGGGGTATGAATACACAATATGCCTACCGTAATCAGCAGGCATATTAAATGCAGGATATTCCATTTCCTCTTATAGTTGTTGGTCAAAGCCATCCGTCTGTTCTCCCTCCGGCTTTTGCGGAGACGATTCCCGATGCAGCATACTGCCCAGCAGTTCCTTAAAGTTCATTCCCTGGTCTCCGGAAACATCCTTACCTCGTATCTGTTCCTCCGGAATCTGACAGAGCATCGTCACCGTATCCTTACATACTGCAATAGCTGCATAGGTATTCCCCAGCCGTACCAGTTGAATATATTTGCCCGCAGTAATCTGAGCGGTCTCCAACACCTCAATATTGTTCCCCGCACTCTGAGATTTCTGATACCGGGCAATATATTTGGTCACTACCGCCGTAATTGCAAGCACCACAACAAAAACCACCAACACAGCAATCAACTGCGCGTAGCCATCCATACCTGTCATCAGCATCAGCCGACTACCTTCTTAACCGCCTCAATAACACGATCCGCCTGGAAAGGCTTTACGATAAAGTCCTTGGCACCGGCCTGTATGGACTCGATAACCATCGCCTGCTGGCCCATAGCGGAACACATGATAACGGTGGCTCCGGAATCAGCGGCCTTGATTGCCTTAAGTGCGGCGATACCGTCCATTTCCGGCATGGTGATATCCATCAGCACCAGATCGGGTTTCAGTTCGGCATACTTCTCCACCGCCTTAGCGCCGTTCTCTGCTTCTCCGACTACATTATAGCCATTCTTGCTCAAGATATCCTTGATCATCATCCTCATGAACGCCGCATCGTCACAAATCAAAATATTTTTTGCCATATCTTCCTCCATTTTCTGTGATATCTTTAATTATTTAATGATTTCGGTAACTTTGATACCAAAACATTCTTCTATCACTACGACCTCGCCCTTTGCTACAAACTTACCGTTTACCAGTACGTCTATGGGTTCACCGGCAATCCGGTTAAGTTCTATGATCGTACCCGGCGAGAAATCCAAAATGTCCGAAATAGACTTAGTGGTTCTGCCCAGTTCTACAGTGACCTCCAACGGCACATCCATGATCAGCCCGATATTCTCGTTGCTGGGCATGGCTGACACATTACCCGAGAAGTTCTGGAACTGTGCCGGCTGTACATTCACACTCGGCATCTGCCCATAGGGGTTATAACCCATCATCTGAGGATTCATGCCCATCATCTGAGGCTGCATACCCATCATTTGAGGATTCATACCCATCATCTGAGGATTCATACCCATCATCTGGGGATTCATGCCCATATCAGGCTGCATTGCTCCCATCATCTGAGGCTGCATACTCATATCGGGCACCTGAGCAGGTGCGGGGGCAGGTGCAGGTGTGGGCGCGGGAGCCGTTGCAGGTGCCGGTTCGGGGCCTCCCATCTGTGCCCCGATGAAAGTGTCCACAATCCTCTTGGCAAATTCAATAGGGTACAGCTGCATGATATTACTGTCTACCAGATCGCCTATCTGCATGGAGAATCTGACTTTGACAAAGGTGCCGCCCAAAAACGGTGACAGTTCCGATCCGTCCGCATAATCCGCCAGGTCCAGCAGATTAGCGTCCGGCGGGCTGATATCGATCATCGTTCCAAGCATTGTGGAGAGTGATGTGGCCGATGATCCCATCATCTGATTCATGGCTTCTGAGATCGCGCTCAGATGCAGCTCCGAAATCTCTCCCTCATCTGCGTTAGTACCGTCACCACCCATCATCAGGTCGGTAATGATCTTTACATCCCTGTCTTTCAATACCAGAATGTTGGTGCCGTCCAGTCCCTGCGTATACTTAATCTGTATAAATACACAAGGCCTTTCATATTCGTCAAGCATGCTTTTCCATCTGGCCAGAGATACCACAGGAGTGGTAATATTTACTTTCTGGTTGACCAGCGAATAGAGAGTAGTTGCCGATGATCCCATACTGATATTGGCTACTTCACCGATCGCGTCTTTCTCTACCTCCGACAACAGAGTGTCATCCACAGGCTCCACATCACTGCTTGCGACACTGGAACCGGAGTCTGCAGAAACATCGCCGTCATCACCGCCAGCAGACAGATCCATACCATTTAACAGGGCGTTGATCTCGTCCTGCGACAGCATTCCATCTCCTTCCATGTCTTCCTCCATTCTGCTGCCCTGACGGCAGCTCTTTTTTCCTAAAGCCCTTTCCGGCTACTCATCTTCGTGGAGCACCGTAGTGACCCGCACTGCGTAGATATCGTTACTGGCACCGGGAAGTGCTGTAAATTTCTTGATATTTCCCACATATACATCCATCTCGCTGTCTACCTTGGTATTCAGCCGGATACAGTCTCCCACCTGCAGTCCCAGAAAATCCGATACAGAAATACTGCTCTTTCCAAGCACCGCTTTTACAGGTATATCTACCTTACGGATCAAGGTCTCTATGTATTCCTCGTAATTCTGGTCCTTGTTTTCCTGCATGGTCGAATACCAATACTTGGTATTCAGCTTATCCATAATGTCCTCCAACGTGGGGAACGGGAGACAAACATTAATATATCCCTCCACATCGCCGATTTTCATATTCAGCGTGACAATAGCCGTCATATCTGTGGGGGTCACTATCTGCGCAAACTGCGGATTCGTCTCCAGTCTGCTCAGCATTGGTGACAACTCTATTACATTTTTCCATGGATCACGCATCAACTGCGTGAACAGCACCATCATCTTTTCGATAATGGTCATCTCTATCTCAGAAAAGCCTCTGCTCTTCTCAAGAGGCACGCCGCTACCGCCCAACATACGGTCGATCATGGCATATCCCAGATTCGTGGACAGCTCCACTATGATATTACCATTAAGCGGCTGAAAATTCAATATACCGAGTATAACCGGATTAGATAACGCATTGATAAACTCCGAAAAAGTAACCGTCTCGGAACTGGAAACCGATATCTGCACGTTCTTGCGCAAATATACAGGCAGATTGGTGGAAATCAGTCTGCCATAATGCTCGTAAATAATCTCCAGTGTCCGCAGATGTTCCTTGGAAAACTTAGCCGGGCGGTTAAAATCATAGTTTTTAACCTGCTTTTCCTCTTCATCCTGTATCTTATCTACGTCCAATTCGCCCGCCGACAACGCTGCCAACAGGTTATCTATTTCATTTTGCGATAATACCTCGCCCAAATCTTCTCACCTCCAGTCTGCTCTATCCTCTGATGGAGGCGATTACTGTACCTGTCTGCCGCTGATCGCTATGCCATATATAAAATCTTTGTCAAACAGAGTCTTCACTTCTTTCAATATCTCATCCTTGATGGAATCAAAATCGTTGGTACATTCCTCGATGGTATGCTCGCTCACTATACTGGTAATCTGATCCTTGATTACGCTGGCATAGTTGCCCGCGATCACATCCTCGCCATAGGTCTTATAGCCTTTCTCTTTGGTATTCATAGAGAATGCCACGCCGTCAAGGACAATAAAGTGCGGTTTACCATCGTCCCCCTCCTCGTTTCTCAGAGGGATTGTCATCTTACCTTCCAGATTCCAGAAAGCCAGATCGGACATGGGAACTTCTTTCTGCTCCTCCTCTCCGGTCTTTTCCGTCTCCAGACTCAGGATGGACGCTACACTGTTTACCAGAGCCGCCGTCTTTTTGTTGGTGCTCAGCACACTGAACATCATCACCGCTGATAAGATCACATTTACCAGCACAAGGGCCAGTACTAATACTGACAGTAGATTCTTCTTCATTGCAAAAACCGTCCCTTCTTCTCTATATACTAAACAGGTGAATTATAAATCCTAATCTCAACCCTTCGGTTTTTCGCCCTGCCGGCATCCGTACCATTGTCGGCTACCGGCACATACTCTCCACGCCCCGAATGCTTTATCATGGCCGGGTTCAAAGAGCTGTGCTCCAACAGATAATCAAATACGGATAACGCTCTGGCGCTGCTGAGTTCATTGTTGTTGGCATACTGCGCGCTGTGCATGGGCACATTGTCCGTATGTCCCTCAATCTCGATGATGCTCCCCGCATATCTTTCCAAAATCGCGCCCACATGGTCCAGAGCACCCGTTGCCTCGTCCCTGATCGCGGCCTTACCCGAATCAAACAAAAAGGCACCTTTTAAAGACAGCAGAACATATTCCGAGGTGAAATTCACTTCGATCTGGTCGCCCAGACTGTTCTCGTTTATGTCCTCCAAAATGCGCTCCGCCTTCTCCTCATTCTCCCTCAGGTCCTGTTCCTCCAGGGCCTCCTGGAGTCTCTGAAAAAGTTCCTCCTGAGCGTCTCCATTGGCTTCAAACTGCTCAAATTGATCGGATGTGGTATCGCTGTCCGCATTCTTACCGGTACTGTTGATATATTGATCCAGTTCATTGAGTTGGCTGACACCGTTGCTGATCAGTATGCCGTCGCCTATGGCTGTGGCTCCCCCGTCCAAAATACTGAACGCGGAGGACATGGAGGCAACAAATTCGTTAAATTTGTCCTCACTGATGGACGACATGGAAAACAGCAACACAAAGAAACACAGCAGCAGATTCATCAAGTCACTGAATGTAGCCATCCATGGCGCCAGCCCGGCAGGTGGATCTTCCGGCTTACGTTTTGCCATTATTCTTCACCTCCTGCCTCATCTCCTCCCGCGGTTGCCCTCTCTTTGGGGGCCAGGAAGGACTTCAGCTTTTCCTCAATGACACGGGGGTTCTCTCCTGCCTGAATGGACAGAAGGCCCTCCACCATGATCTCCTTGAGCTGCATTTCCTGCGCGTTCTGCGCTTTTAATTTACCGGCCACAGGAGTACACAGCCAGTTGGCCAGCACGGAACCGTACAGCGTGGTGATCAACGCCACCGCCATATCTCCGCCGATTCTGCTGGGATCACTCATGTTGTTCAACATGTTTACCAGACCTACCAGCGTACCGATCATACCCCAGGCAGGACCCATGGCAGCCAGTGCATCCCAGAAACCGATAACCGTCCTGTGCCGGGACTCTATACTTACAAGCTCCGTTTCCATGATGCCTCGCACCAGGTCCGGGTCTGTGCCGTCCACGATCAAAAGGATGCCCTTTTTCAGAAAGGGTTCATCCAGATCAGCCGCTGCTTCCTCCAGGGACAACAAACCTTCCTTACGCGCCACATTCGACAGATCAATAATGCTCTTTATCATCTCCGAAGTGTTCATCGCCGAAGTCTTAAACACCAGCTTTACACTCTTAAGACCGTTTAAGAAGTCTTGCATGGAGTAGCTGAGCATTGTGGCAAAAAGCGCACCTCCGAAAGTAATAATTGCCGATGGAAAGTTCAGATAAGTCATTACATCCGCGTGGTTGGAGATGATACCGTATACCAGCATCAGGAAACCCATTATAATTCCAATTAGAGAAGCTATATCCACAACAATCACCTAACTTTTTGCGTAGACTTATGTACCTGCAAAAATATCCTTTCTATATGATTTTACTAGATTTTTTATCTCTTGTCTACTTTCTTTTACAATTATTTTTTTTCCAGTTGTTAGGGTAACCACCGTATCCGGCGTTTCTTCCACTATTTCCAGCAAATCCGGGTTCACAAGAATTTTTTGCCCGCTTAGTTTCGTCACCTCAATCATAACTGTAGCGCTCCCTTTATGACACAATTCAAAGGGGTGTGTACCACGTCTGGCACACAGCCCCTTTATATTGCCTATTAAATTACTTCATGACCACATTCATTATCTCTTCAGATTGGTAAGCTCTTCCAGCAGCGTATCGGATACAGTGATGATACGGCTGTTTGCCTGGAAACCTCTCTGTGTGGTGATCATCTCCGTAAACTCAGAGGACAGATCCACATTACTCATCTCCAGCTGACCGGTGGTCATGTATCCGCCGTCCGCAGTGATATCTACGCCGATGCCATCGAACTCGCCGGAGTTCAAAGTAGCGGAATACAGGTTATCGCCGTTCTTCTCCAGACCGGAGGCATTGGCAAACATAGCCGTCGCGATCTGACCCAGCAGCTTGGTCATACCGCTGTCATATGTCGCGTAGATCATGCCGTTGTCCTGAACGGTCAGACCGATCATCTCTCCAAGTCTGCGTCCGGTTCCCAGCTTGTTAGGAGAAATGTCACCCTTGTCGGCGCTTATTGTGGAAGTTCCCTTCTTATCATAGTTGGAACTCTGAGACATATCCACCTTGATATCGGAGAAATTGCCACCCAGAGAGCTGAAGTTCAGCATAAACGTACTCTGCGCCGGATTCTCAACATTGATGCCGTTAAATTTACCGGTATCGGCGTTGTAGTTAACGATGATACCGTCAAACACCATACCGTCCATCTCCACGCTGGTGTTGGTGGTATCCAGCAGAGGGAACGCGGGAGTACCGCCCTTTACCGCGTTGTTCAGCAGCTGTGACATCTTCACATACTGTCCCGGGTTATTGGGATCTTCCATAGCCAGCTTGAGGAACTCATCCGTAGAGCCTTCAAATCCGTGGGCCTTGGCAATATTGTCAATCGCCTCTCCTACAGTGACTGTCACACCGTTCTCTGTGAAACATGTAGCTGTCAGATCGTTTAATTCTCCGTTCGCATCGAACATGGTTGTCAGATCTGCCAGCGTAGTAGCCGGAGTGGTAGCGGTCTTGAGCTGATTGCCATCCCAGGCGTAAGCTGTGGTATCCATGCCAAGCGTGGTCTTCTTTGCCAGACTTCTGGGAATGTCAGACAGCTTAACCAAATCTTTGACATCAATGGTATTTCCCTCGTTATCCCTGATATCCTTGCCTGTGGAATCCAGAATCCTATCCAGCTCCAGGCTGAACACATGAGGATTGTCGGACTGTTTCATCACCAGCTTGGCCGTATAGCTATATCCCAGCGCGTCAAAGAAGTTCAGATTCATGGACTTGCCGTTGGGGCTTGTAACATCCGTGTCATTGCTGTCGATAACGCCGCTGATATGGGCCTGAGAAGTCGCCTCGGGAGGATATGTCATATTGGCTTCGTTCATGATACGCAATGCCGTAACCGTATCCTTCTTGATATTGCCAGTCTGCTCATCCACCTGCCAGCCCATGACATTGTAGCCGGTGCTGGTCATGGCCAGATTACCGCCGCCGTCCACATAAAAAGAACCGTCTCTGGTAAAAAAGTTAGATACGCCGTTATTCACCACAAAGAAAGCTTCACCGGTGATCATGATATCAAAGGGGTTGCCGGTAGACTGGCTGGAACCCTGCCCGGTGATATTGGTGTTGATAGCGCCGCTCTTAACGCCCAGACCGATCTGTCTGGCGTTGGTACCGCCCACGCCGGTCAGCGCGTTGGGACCGCTGGCTCTCTTGGTTGTCTGGCTCATCAGAGCGTTAAACGTGATAGAACTGGACTTATATGCCGTTGTGTTTACGTTGGCAATGTTATTACCGATTACGTCCATCTTGACCTGGTGTGTCTTCAGTCCGGACACTCCAGAATAAAGTGATCTCATCATAGTTAAAATGACCTCCTGTTTTTGGTTGACTTTGCCTTCTCCCTCTGTCATTCGGGAGATATTCGCCTCCGTTAAGGTCCGGCTACATAATCACGGCTCCGTCAATATTGGTAAATATGTTCTCGACTGCATCCTTGCTGTCCATGGCAGTGACTACTGTGCTGTTGGGAATATTGACGATAAACGCCAGTTCATCCACTATCACCAGAGAATCCTTGATCCCCTTTTGTCCCGCCTTTCTGGTTCCATCCATCAGTCTCTCCAGCTGCCCGTCCGTCAAGTCAATACCCCGCTGTCTGAGTCTCGCACTGGCATGCTTGGAAAATCTCAGGTTATCATCGGCCAGAACCTTCTTCTGCAATACCTCCTGAAAAGAAAACCCTTCTCCGGTCAGGTTCTGCCTGGAAACGGTCCGTCGGCTTGTGGCCGATTCTTGCAGCTGCAGCGCAGTCAGGAATTCAGAATCCTGTATTCTCATATCATCCTTCCCTTATCCTTTCTGCCTGTATGGCCCTGCCTGCCTTTTACTCTGTGGTCTGCGTGTCATCCGTCCCGTCTGAGCCCTCGGTCTTGTCTGTGTCCTCCACATCATCCCCGCCTTCAGGCTTATCTACGCCTTCCTCTTTCTCCGCGAGCTCGCGCAGCTCTTTTATTCTCTCCACGTAGGCGTTTAAGTCTTTCACCTTTTCGCTGGCGATAAAGGACTTCTGATAATCGGTCATCTTGTCATAATCCGCTTTCAGCTTGTCGATGTCCTTCGCCTCATCCAGAGAGACATTGGCAACGCTGGGCAACTTATTCAGGGTGCCGATCCATTCGATTGCCATATCGTATGCTTCCAGATAGTCTTTGTCCGCTACGGTGTCCAGATCGTCAATAGAGTACAGATTTCCTTGGATAGACACATACGCCTTGCCGTTCTCATAGGCTACATAGTCAACCTTGCCTTCCACAAAATTGGTGTCGCCGCTGGTGTTGGTAGTCTTCACTCTCACCATCTGGCCCACCAGTGATCCGGCTCTCTGCAGATCCATGCTGCCTGCCATATTCTGCAACTGCTCCACCTGGGAGAATTGCGCGTACTGGGACACAAACTCTGTATTTGATGTGGGCTCCAGAGGGTCCTGATACTTCATCTGCGCCACCAACAGCTGCAAAAACGCGTCTTTATCCATACCGTTCTCGGAGCTCTTCTTCGCTCTTTTAAGGGAACTCTCGGAGGATGTCTCCACGATCTTCCCGTCTTCTACCGGTGCTACTAAACTCATATTCTCACTCCTTTCCTTTCACTGATCATACCAGATAGTCCACTGAACTGCCGTTCGCCGCCATCATCTCCGCAACGATCTGATCCGGCTCTTCCAGCTCTTCCCCTGACTCCAGGCCGCTTACATCCAGCCTTCTTCTCCTGGGCTTTCTGCTCTGTTCCTCTTCCCCTCTTTGCCGCCCCTGTTCCAGATTGCTCTCAAACTGGTGCGTCTCCACAGTGACCTCGATGGCGTCCACCTTGATATCCTGTTGTTCAAAATTCTCACGCAGCACTGCCATCTGATTCTCCAAAACGGTCTTGACCGCCTCGGACGTAGCTGTGAAATGCGCTGTCATAACGCCTTCTCTGGCCGAAATCTGAATGTGCAATGTTCCCAGATTCTCGGGATGCAGCTGCATGTTCAGTACTGTATCCTCCGGCCTCATGGACACTTTCATATAATCCAGAATCTGGTTCATGACCTGCTGGGTATCCGGTGTCTGTACATAATCCGGTCCCGAAGGGAACGCCGTTGCCCCTGTCTGCCCTGTCACAGCCTGAGTCTGCGCCTGGGAAGTATAATTCTGGTAGAAGACCTGCCCTGTCACGTCCTGGCCGTGACTATGATCCCGGGTGTCTTCATGCCCTCTGTCTGTACCTGGCTGCTCCTGGCGAAGAATATCTGCCGCGCCGGGCTCCTGTACTTTCTGGCTGTCAATACTGTTTTCCAGACTTTCCAGTGTCTTTTGCAGTCCGCCTTCCTCTTTAAGCTCCGTTTCCAGTGTATGCACGATCTCCTGATATCCCTGGTTGATCGTCTGCTGGGTCTGATATAGATTCTCATCCATCACCAGCGTCATGGAATCCTGGGCACCCGTGGCATCCAGTATCAGCTTGCCCACTGTCTCCGGCTGCAAGAGCTGCATCTCCGTGAAACCTCTCTGACGCATTAGCTGCTCCAACTCCTGCGGACTTATGTTCAGCTGCTGCATAAGCAGCTCCCGAATCTGCAGGATGGCGCTCTGCAATACCTCCATCACCTGCTCAAGTCCCTCTTCGGGCAGCAAGCTCTCCACAGTTTCATCTGCCACCGGTTCCGTCTCTGCGACGTCTCCTGTGTTCTCTGACTGCTGTTTGTCAACCACAATCTCCCCTGTGCCGGTTTCCCCATCCTCAGCCTGCACGGCGTCAGCCGCCTCTGCCTCCTGAGATGTCTCATTCTGCCCCTGGGTCTTCACAGTCTCGTCTGCGGGACCGTTTGTCTGGTTCGGAGTCTTCACACTGCTCTCCAAAGATGTACCTGTCTTTTGCCTGTCAAGTACCTTGCCAAAATCCTCCTTGGATTCCGACGTCTGTACCTTGTGCTGCCCGGTCCGGTTTCCCGCCGGAAAGTTCTGCACATTTGCAGGTATACTTGTCATCCGCTCTACCTCCTTTCTGTAATTATCAAAGTACTTTTATGTTTTCCACGAACCACGTTTCACGAGAACCGCACTCCATGAAAAGCCACTTTTATTATCGGCATATTTCCTTGTATACTTAATATTCCGGGTCCAATATTTTAGTGAGTCTGGCCGCGATCTCCGAATCCATAACACCCAAAATAGAACCTCTGCTCTCCACATCCATGCTCCGCAGTATCCTGGCTACCACATCCAGCTCGTCTGTCATATTCTCGAAAATAGACGCCGCCTGCTTGGGTTTCATCTGGGTGTATGCCGATGCCCAGTCCTGTATCTGCTGATCCTCCTGTTGCTGTATGATCAGCTGGCGGTAGGTCAGCTCTGCCGTAGAGGGGTCCGCCGCCTCATAAAACTTGCGGTATTCCTCCGGCCCCGGCCCGTTTTCCGCATAGACTACCTCTTCCATAAACTCATTCTTGATCCGCTGGAATTCCAGCTGCTTTTGTTCAAACTCCTGCAGCCGTATCACATTGGCTTTCAGCTCCGTGATCTCCTCATCCTTCTCATTGATACTGGTCTGCGCCCTCTCCAGCTCAAGTTCCAGCTGCTTGATATAGTCCACAGCGTCCACCAGACTGGTATAGCCCCCGTAGCTCTCCGGATCATTGGTCTCCAGAACGGGATTACCCGGCAATATCCGGTTCAGAACCGGCACATCCTGCAGGATCGGCGTCAACACTTTGCTGCCGAAACCGCCCACATCCAGCTTGATGATCACCACGATCACAGCAAGCCAGACCATCACGATCATGATCGTGGCAATAAGGGTGCCAAATCCGCCTCCCTCATCATCATCTGCCAGTTCGTCTTCTCTTTTCGCAATCTCCTTGGCACGGCGCTTGGCCTCTTTCTTCTGCTGTTTCTGCTCGTTTTTCAGCTGCTTTTTTTCATTCTTTATCTGGTTCTTCTCAGCCTTCACTGCCACCTGACGGGGATCTTCCTGTTTTGCCATAGTTTCTTAGCTCCATTTCCTCTATAATCACGCCTCTACAGCGACTTTTTCCTTCTGCCGCTGACCGTAGGTATAACTCGTCAGTTCATCCACTTCTTTGCTTTCCTGCTTTTTCTCATCCATCAGAAACTGCTCAAAGGCTTTCTCTTTCAGCGATTCATGGGATTTGCGCTCCTTCATGACTTCCGCCAGTTTTTCCCTTGCCAGTTCCACTTTTTTTTCTGCCTCCCGCACCTGCAGCCGCTGCAGCGCGATATATTCGTCCATGCGCAGGATGGCCTCTTTATTCTCCGCCATGTTCCGGCAGTTCAGCTCTCCCAACAGCTGCTCCCTGGCCTGGCGCTCATACCCGCTCTTGCGCTCCTTAAGCGCCTCCAGCCGCTCCTCCTCCTCATTTAAACGCAGCTGCGCCGCCGCAAACTCCTGCTTGGCCTGGGTCTCCATCTTCAGTTTAATATCCAGAATGCTCTGCATCCGGTACCGAAATCTGGCCATGCTTTACTTCTGTTCCTCCCCGAACATTTCCTCCAGCCCTTCGATGCTCTCCTCAAAGCTGACTTTCTCATCCACTTCCTGCTGTAAGAAAGCGTTGACCCGGTGGATCATCGTGATGGCGTAATCAATCTCGGGATTACTGCCGCTCTTATAAGCGCCGATATTGATAAGATCTTCCGCCTCGCTATAGGTTGCCAGCACATTTTTTAACTTGCCTGCCAGACGCTTGTGCTCTCTGGTGGCGATCTGGCTCATACACCTGGAAATGCTCTGCAGCACATCGATGGCAGGGTAATGGTTCTTATGTACAAGTTTACGGTTCAACATGATATGTCCGTCCAAAATACTGCGGGCCGTGTCCGTGATCGGTTCGTTAAAATCGTCTCCGTCCACCAGCACGGTATACAGGCCGGTGATGGACCCGGTGTGGGACCGTCCCGCCCGCTCCAGCAGCCGGGGCATCTCGGAATATACACTGGGGGGATAGCCTCTGGAAACCGGAGGTTCCCCGCTGGCTAAGCCTATTTCCCTCTGGGCCATGGAAAATCGCGTAAGAGAGTCCATCATCAACAGCACATCCTTGCCCTGGTCCCGAAAATATTCCGCGATGGCCGTGGCGGTCAGCGCCGCCTTTTTCCGCTCCAGCGCCGGACGATCAGAGGTGGCTACCACCACCACGGAGCGCCGCATGCCCTCCTCGCCCAGATCTCGTTCAATAAATTCACGCACCTCTCGGCCTCGCTCGCCAATCAGCGCGATCACATTTATATCCGCTTTGGTATTGCGGGCAAACATACCCATCAGCGTGGACTTGCCCACGCCGGAACCGGCAAATATACCGATTCTCTGCCCTTTTCCCACCGTCATAATACCGTCCACCGCCCGCACTCCCAGCGGCAGCACGGTGTCGATAATCTCACGCCGCAGAGGATCGGGCGGAGGAGCCTCAACGGAATAGCTGCCTCCCTTGACACGTGTACCGTCCACCGGCAGCCCCAGTCCGTTCACCGTCTTTCCCAGCAATTCCTCGCTCACCGTGACGGTCAGCGGATACCCGGTGTTTTCCACCGAACAGCCCAGCCGGATTCCCTCCACCTGGTCCAGCGGCATCAGCAGTGTCCTGGTGTCCCTAAAACCTACCACCTCGGCCAGCACCGGCTCGGCCTCCACCGTGTCCGGAACGATCCGGCAAACATCTCCCAGCCGGGCGTCCGGTCCCACGGACTCAATGGTCAGTCCTACCACATTGACCACCTTGCCCAGTTTTCGGAAAAATGTCTGTTCCGCCACCGCGCTATATTTTTCTAAATCCAGCTCTTTTATAGTCAACTGTCACCACTCTCATTCCTGTCGCTTGATTCGCCGGCTCACCCGTTGTAGGATAACAGACACAGCCGCTGCCGCAGCTGGTCAAGCTGTGTGCCCAGCCCGCAGTCAAATATGCCGCCCTCCGTCTCGATCATGCATTCGTCTTTATCGATGGTCGCGTCCTCTATGATCTCCAGCGTGACTCCGTTTCCTCCCAGTCCCGCCAGCAACTGTTTCTTCTGCATACTCACATAGGAGTAATCCTCTCTGGACACATGCACCAGAAAAACCTTGCTGCCCTCTGCCTTGTGCAAAGTGGAGGCGATAAGATGGGTCAAAATGTCGCGGTTTGAACGCAGTTCCACATGGAAAATATGCTCATATATACCGGTTATGGCCTCCACAAGCCGGGGTTCCATCTGGTCTAAAGCATTCTGGTACTCGTTCTCCAGTTCCGTCTCTTTAGCCTTAATCTGTCTGCGCAATCCCTCGGCCTCTGCGTCGGCTTTCTCCTTGCCCTCCCGGTAACCGCGCATACGCGCTTCCTCAATGGCAGTCTTCTTCATATCCTCCGCCTGGGCCTGGGCATCCCGCAGCACCTGTTCCGCATGAGCCTTGGCATCCTCCAAAATGTTCTCCGCCTGGTCCTGGGCATCCTGAATGATCCTGGCGCTGTCCGCCGCGGCATCCGCTTTCAGTACCGTAGCGCCCCCATCCGTCTGATCCAGCAGAGCGGAGACATCCGCCGCGTCGAGGCCCTGCACAAAGCCCTCCGTGAATTCCTTATTCTGATCCGTACCTACAGACTTCCTGTTGACCGCCTCTTTTAACTCATCCAGACGTCTTGCAACCATATCGTTGGTATCGATTACTCTTTTTTCCTCGGTTCCGTTCAGGAAAAAGCCAAATCCCTGCTTATATAAATTATTATACAACGATCTCGTCACCTCCACCTCTGGAAATAATGATCTCTCCGGAATCCTCCAGTTTGCGGATGATATTGACGATCTTCTGCTGGGCTTCCTCCACGTCCTTCATACGCACGGGACCCATGAATTCCATATCCTCTTTGATCATTACAGCCAGACGCTTGGACATGTTATCAAAGATCGCGTTCTGTACCTGCTCGTTGGCGTTCTTAAGAGCGATAGCCAGATCGTTGTTATCCACGTTACGCAGCACCTGCTGTATGGCTCTGTCGTCCAAGAGCAGGATATCCTCGAAGACAAACATCTTTTTGCGGATCTCGTCTGCCAGTTCCGGCTCCTCGATCTCCAATGTCTCCATAATATGTTTCTCCGTACCCCGGTCCACCGTATTCAAAATCTCCACGACGGCGTCCACGCCGCCGATGATCGTGTAATCCTGATTGACCAGATTGGAAAGCTTGGATTCCAACACTTTCTCCACCTCTTTTATCACATCCGGGCTGGTGCGGTCCATCACCGCGATACGTTTCGCCACATCCGCCTGTTTCTCCGGCGGCAGCGCGGAGATGATCATCGCGGACTGTCCCGCGGACAGATAAGACAGGATCAGCGCTATGGTCTGAGGATGCTCATCCTGGATAAAGTTAAGCAGCTGTGACGCGTCCGTCTTGCGCACAAACTCGAAAGGTTTGACCTGGAGAGACGCGGTCAGCTTGCCGATCACGTCCATGGCCTTTTCGTTGCCCAGAGCCTTCTCTAACAGCTCCTTGGCGTAGGTGATACCGCCCTCGGCGATATACTGCTGTGCCAGGCAGACCTCGTAGAACTCATTTAGAATATCCTCTTTTACCTGAGGAGTCACGCTCCGGGTATTGGCAATCTCCAGAGTGAGTTCCTCGATCTCCTCTTCCTTCAAATGTTTAAACACATTGGCTGAGCGCTCAGGCCCAAGTACTATCAATAGTATCGCGGCCTTCTGCAGACCGGATATTCCGTCATCCTTTGCCATGTTCCTACCCCCAATCTTCGTTTAGCCAGTTGCGCAGCAGATTTGCCACCGCCTCGGGATTTTCGTCCACAAATCTCTCGATCAGCTTGCGGGTCTCGGATTTGCTCTCCACCTCGATATCTTCCAGCTCGCTCTCAGGCGTGGACTGCAACAGGTTCTCCACCGAGAGCTCTTCCTCCTGGTCCGAGTCCTTTCTGGAGATCATACTGCGCAGGATCACAAACGCCAGCAACGCCAGGATGATCACGATCATGGCGATACTCAGAATGTCCGTCCAGTTGAAATTCATGCCCTCTTTGTCGTAAAATACGTTCTCCCTGTAGGCAATGATGGAGATTCTGTCTCTGTCGATACCGGTAGCCGCAGCCACCGCGTCATAAAAATCGTCATCCACTTCCATCCTGACCGAAGTGTTGTTATTGGCCTTATATTCCTCCCAGGTCATAACGTCCAGCAGACCCTGACGTTCTATCACTTCCTCATATACCACGTCGAAACTGCGCGCCGTCACCATCAGGGAGGAATTGTCATAGTCTATGATCCCTGCGGGGGTAATGGATTTCAATATGCTCTCATCCAGCACATAATCCGTATCCCGGGTGCTGGAGCTGGAGGAGGTATTTCCCTCCGTGTCCAGATAATAATTGTCCTCGTCATTGGAGTCCGTGCCAGGCAGGCCGCTGTTGGTACCGGTGCTCTCGCTCTCGGTAGTGGACTCATGCCCCTTCAGCCCCTCTTCCCTTCCGGCCTGGGCGTTGTATGTATGATCGGTCTTCTCGTACTCGGAATAATCGAACATCAAAAACGGAGCCGCGTCCACCATATCAAAGAGCCCTGTACCGATAAGGGCCGATTTAACCTTGGAACGGATATAGCTCTCCGCCGCGTTCTGCGCCTCGATCTTGCTGACGGCAGAGCCCGTCAGCGTATAATCCTCGTCGCCCGAAAACAGGGTATTGCCCGCCGTATCACTGATAAAAATATTGGCTGTAGTGGGATTGCCCACCGCTGCCGCTGCCGCTTTGGCCATGGTGGCGGCGTTATCCGAGGTGAACATGCCGTCCAGCTCTAGGCTGATATAGACAAAGGACTCCTGATTCCTGGCAGCCAGAGTACCGTCCTGCTGCGTCAGCTCCAGTACCACCCGGCAATCCCTTACCGCGTCGTACTGCTTGAAGTTAGCCTCCAGCTCCTTCTGTTTGAAATCGGTGTACGCCCTCTCCTTATCCCTCTCCGTGTATGACATGCCAAGCTCCGTAACGCTCTTTATATCCGGTTCTGAAGAGGTCAGCCCCGCGGCGCCCAGCGCCCGGTTGGCTTCCGCTATCTGATTCACGTTCACGTCAATATGTAAGCCATCGTTGGTCAGCTTGCAATCGATGCCTGCCGCCTCCAATGTATCCATGGCCGTGGATGCCTGTGTGGCCGTCTCATAATTCGTCAGACGGATATACTGCGGTCTGGAAAACACATATATAAGGATCGCAAACGCAAAGATTACGATAGCCACGATGGCTATAATGATCGTTTTCTGCTTGGATGTAAACTTATTCCACCATTCAAGCACCTTGGCCCGAATTTCTTTTAGCCTGTCTAACATAAGTTTCTCCTCTGTGACTGCAAAGTATAGTAATCAAAAACACAATACTCAGATCTGCATCTGCATGATCTGATTATAAGCCTCCAGAAACTTATCGCGGAAAGCTACCGTATACTGCAACGCGTCGGACGCCTTCTGCATGGCTATGGACAGATCGTGGGCGTTTTCCGTCTCGCCCAGGGCAAACCGGATCTTTTCATTCTCCGAGTCGGACAGATAACTGTTAGTGGTTTTGAGACTGTCTATTGCGGAATTGAGAAACGCGTCAAACATGGTACCTTCAACCTTGTTATCCTCTTTGGTAAGGGAACCCGTCAGGGTATTCAGTCTTGTCCCTGCCGCCTTGTCCAGGCCCAGGGACGATATGCCGTTGATCGCTGCTGTAAAGTCCATTATGTATTACTCCTTTCAAAAGCCTATCTTATGTTTTGTATCACCTGAATATACCTAAAAGCGGATATCATATACCCGCGGCTATGTTCTCGCTTAGGACTGGCCCAGCTGCAATCCCTGCTGTACCATGGATTTGCTGGCGTTGAACGCCGTCGCGTTGGCCTCATAAGCGCGGCTGGCGTCGATCATATTGGTCATCTCCGTTATGATATTGACATTGGGAAACAGCACATAGCCGTCCTCGTCCGCATCCGGATGAGAAGGATCATATACTTTTTTCATCTCCGTCTTATAGTCCTGGTATACGCCTGTGATCTTCACACCGCTGCCGGAAAAACCCGCGCCGTGGTAATCAATAGCGCTGTTGAGAGCATGGACAAAAGAACCCTTACCGCCCTTTTCCGCGAAAGCCACCACCTTGCGCCTGTAGGGCGTGCCGTCCTCGGTCCGGGTACTCTGGGCGTTGGCAACATTCTCAGATATGATATCCATGCGGTATCTCTGGGCTGTCATGCCTGACGCGTTTACATTAAAGGCAGAAAATATATTCATAATAATACCTCACTTTTCTATTTTAGTACAGTCTGCAAATTCTGGAATTCATTGTTGATGGCTGATATCAGCCCCTGATACTTCATCTGGTTCTCGGCCAGCATCACCGGCTCGGCATCCGGGTCCACATTATTGCCGTCCAGCCTGTAGGATAGGCTGGAATAGTCGGTATAGGCCACCGGCTTTACAGTTGTCCGTCTGACTCTGGACACTTTGGCATCCATGGACTCATGCCGGCAATTCCCCAGAGCCTTACGAAACTCCGATTCAAAGGCCACATCCTGACGCTTGTACCCCGGGGTGGTAATGTTTGCATTGTTATTGGACAGGGCGATATGGCGCATCCATGTGGCGTCAGCCGCCTGGTCTAAAACGCTTATGTAGTCAAAAACATTAGAATTAAACATAATTACCTCCAAATTCCATACAACTTGTATTAATGTACGTACGAAACCCAATATATTCTATTATATGTTTTTTTTCCAAAAACTCAATAGGTTTTATAAAAAAAATCAAAAAGGATTTATTGCGCTGACAATAAATCCCTTTATCTGTAATCAGGTGACACATCCCTATGTCCTTCAACCCCTCTGGTTCTGTCTCTTCAGTTCCTCAATCTCGTCAAACACCACATCGTTGAGCACTTTGATATAGGTTCCCTTCATGCCCGAAGAACGGGACTCTATGACCCCCGCGCTCTCAAACTTGCGCAGGGCATTGACGATCACCGATCTGGTGATCCCCACTCTGTCGGCAATCTTACTCGCCACCAGAATGCCCTCCATACCGTTTAACTCGTCGAAAATATGCGTGATCGCTTCCATCTCCGAGAAAGACAATGTACTGATAGCCGATTTGACCACCGCCACTTTGCGGCTCTCCTCGGCGCTCTCCTCGCTGACAGCCCTGAGCATCTCCAGCCCCACCACAGTGGTTCCGTACTCGCACAGGATGATATCGTCTATGTCATACTGTTCGTTGCACTTATAGATAAACAGCGTACCCAGCCGTTCTCCCGCTATCTCGATGGGGGAAATGATGGCCTGGAATCTGCGGATATCTTCCCCTTCAAAGCCCAGCGTCTCCAGATTGACATTCTCCTTGGTGGAGAGAACGCCCAGGAGCCTTTCGTTCAGCATACTGTCAACGAAACCGCCCACACTCTCCTCCACCAGCTGGGGCAAAGAGTCCACGTTATCGCACTTGCCCACGCCCAAAACCTTGCCCTTGCGGCTGATCACAAGCACATTGGAACTCAGAATCTCCCGCATCACGCGGCAGATATCACTGAATACCACTTTACTGGAATTGTTATTGTGCAATAATTTGCCGATCTTCCGGGTCTTATCCAATAGCTGTACACTGCTCATCCTCATTCCTCCGTCCCAAAACACCCTGTTCTCTTGGAGTATTTTAGCACATGTGAAGTCAGATTACAATGCATATCCGGATTATTTTTAAGAATATTCTGACATTAGGTGGTTTTATTCCCCGTTTGCAGCCATCACCTGTCCGCATTCCTCATTCGCGCACACCAATTTGTTGCCCTTTTCCAGCATAATGTAGCCGCACTTAGGACATTTCTGCTGAGAGGGTTTCTGCCAGACCATAAATTCGCAGTCAGGATATCCGATGCATCCGAAATATCTTCTGCCCTTCTGGGTTTTCTTCATTACCATATCCCTGCCGCATTCAGGACACATCACACCTATCTTCTCAAAGTAGGGCTTGGTGTTGCGGCACTCCGGAAAGCCGGGGCAGGCCAGGAATCTGCCGTGAGGACCGTACTTTATCACCATCTGTCTGCCGCACAGCTCACAGACCTCATCCGATACCTCATCGGCAATAGTGACTTTCTCCAGATCCTTCTCCGCGTTCTGCACCGCCTCCTCCAGATCGGGATAAAAATTGGCAATGACGGTTTTCCACTTCACGGTGCCCATCTCCACGCCGTCCAGAAGAGCCTCCATATTGGCGGTAAAATTCACATCCACAATGCTGGGGAATGCCTCCACCATCATCTGATTCACCACTTCCCCCAGTTCCGTCACATATAGGTTCTTATTTTCCTTTGTCACATAGCGCCTGGCCAGGATCGTGGTGATGGTGGGCGCGTAGGTGCTGGGACGCCCTATGCCCAGTTCCTCCAGCGCCTTCACCAGAGACGCCTCGGTATAGTGGGCCGGCGGCTGGGTAAAATGCTGTTTCGGATTGAGTTTCAGCAGAGACAATGCGCTGTCCCCCGACAGTTCCCGGCTCATGCGGTTGTTCTCTTCCCGATCTTCCTCCTGGGTGTAGACGCTCATATAGCCGTCAAACACCCTGTTGGACGCAGCCATGGTAAAAACATGCCCGGCCGCCTCAATCCTGGTGGTCATGGTCTCATAGACCGCTCCTGCCATACGGCTGGCCACAAAGCGTTTCCATATCAGCTGGTACAGCCGCAGCAGATCTCTGGGCAGCTGTTCCTTTACCGCCGCCGGTATCCGCTCGATGTCCGTAGGCCGGATAGCCTCGTGGGCGTCCTGTATCTTCTGCTCGTTCTTTTTTACCGCCACATGTTCCGCGGCGTAGTTCTCTCCGTGGTGTTTCACGATATAGGCTCTGGCCGCCTGCTCCGCCTCCTCGGAAACCCGGGTGGAGTCGGTACGCAGATAGGTGATCAGGCCCACGGTGCCCTCGCCCTTTAAGTCCACCCCCTCATACAGCTGCTGGGCCAGACGCATGGTCTTCTGTGTGGAAAAATTCAGCGCCTTGCTGGCCTCCTGCTGCAATGTGGAGGTGGTAAAGGGCAGAGGGGCCTTTTTGACTCTCTCTCCCTTTTTTACATCTGTCACCTTGAAGGAGGTTCCTTCCAGGCTTGTGAGCAGAGCGTCCATCTGCTCCTTGCTGTGTATCTCCGCCTTGTGGCTGCCCTCTCCGTGATACTTGGCCGTCACGGTTTTTTTCTCCCCGTCCACCTTAAGGTCAGCCTCCAGCGTCCAGTATTCCTCGGGAATAAAAGCGCTGATCTCCGCCTCCCGGTCACAGATGATGCGCAGCGCCACGGACTGTACTCTTCCCGCGCTCAGCCCCCTCTTGACTTTCGCCCAGAGCAGCGGCGATATCCGGTATCCCACCATACGGTCCAACGCCCGGCGGGCCTGCTGGGCGTCCACCAGATCCATATTGATCTCTCTGGCGTTTTTCAGAGACTCCTTAACGGCGCTCTTGGTAATCTCGTTAAATGTGATCCTGTAGATCTTTTTATCGGGCATCTCCTTCAGTTTCAGCGCATGAACCAGATGCCAGGAGATCGCCTCTCCCTCCCGGTCAGGGTCGGTTGCCAGATAGATCTTATCGGCCTTTTTTACTTCCCTGCGCAGGGCTGCCAGCACATCTCCCTTTCCCCGGATGGTAATATACTTAGGTTCGTAATCGTGTTCCACATCTATCCCTAAGCTGCTCTTGGGCAGATCCCGCACATGACCGCCGCTGGCCGCCACCTCGTAATTCGCTCCCAATATTTTCTTCACTGTCTTCACCTTGGCCGGTGACTCAAGAATAACCAGATTTTTTGCCATATCCTTATTTCCTGCTTTCCTGTGGTCTACTGCGTGTGAAATCCAATCGTGAACCACTATACACCAATTTGGGAACCAGCGCAAGTGCTAAATTTATAAATAATCCGCCGCGGACGCGTCCGAAGGCATGCGCCAGTCGCCCCGTGGGGACAGACTTACCGAACCCACTTTGGGTCCGTCCGGCATACATGAGCGCTTAAATTGCTGGGAGAAAAAACGCCTGAAAAATGTATCCGCGGTGCTTTCGATGACCTGGGGACTGACATGGGGAAATGCGATCCGTGCCAGCGCCACGATCTTCTGCCGCTCAAATCCGTTGCGCACAAAATGGTACAGGAAAAAGTCGTGCAGATCGTATTTTCCGATAGTCTCCTCCGTGGACTGGCTGATCCCGCCGTCTGCCGCAAGGGGCAAAAGCTCCGGGCTGATCACGGTCTCGCAGATGCTGGTAAGCACCTCCGACAGTTCTGGATGCATGTCGCCGTAGGCGGACACCAGATATTTGACCAGCGTCTTGGGAATGGAAATATTGACCCCGTACATACTCATATGGTCGCCGTTGTAGGTGCACCAGCCCAGAGCCGTCTCGGACAGATCCCCTGTGCCGATGACCAGGCCGCTTTCCTGATTGGCCACGTCCATCAGGATCTGTGTGCGCTCTCTGGCCTGAATATTCTCGTATGTCACATCATACACATCCTCCGGATGACCGATATCCCGCATATGCTGCCTGCAGGCCTCCGTGATGGAAATCGTTCGGGCCGTCACTTTGCACAGCTCCATGAGCCGGTCGGAATTGGTCTTTGTGTGGGCGGATGTGCCAAAGCCCGGCATGGTGACGGCAATGATGTCTTCCGCGGGCCGTCCCAGTTTCCGGTACGCCTCCAGTGCCACCAGCAGCGCCAATGTGCTGTCCAATCCTCCGGAGATACCGATCACGGCTTTTTTCAGACCTGTCTTTTTCAGGCGTTCGTACAGACCGTCTGCCTGTAACTCCATGATCTCCCGGCAGCGCTCCATGCGTTTATCCCGGGCGGACGGCACAAAGGGATAGGCGTCCACCTGCTCAGGCAGATGGCCGAAAGAGTCCCTCTGCAGCTGCACCCGGACATAACCGCTCATATCCACGGCCTCGTTCTCGCTGTTCATCTTCATCCTGTCATTCTGCAATTTCTGCACATCGATCAGGGCCGTGAGCAGCCCCTCCTTCTCCCGGTAGCTCTCCGCCTTTACGCTGCCGTTTTCGGCGATGATGCAGTGGCCGGAAAAAACCAGGTCCGTGGTGCTCTCCCCCTCCCCAGAGGAGGCATAGATATAGCCGCACATGCATTTGGCAGATTGCATTTTCACCAGATCCTGCCGGTACGCCCTTTTCGACACGGTCTCGTTGGACGCGGAGAGATTGACGATCAGATCCGCTCCGTTTAGGCAGTGGCGTATGCTGGGGCTGTCGGATATCCACAGATCTTCGCAGATCTCCGCAGCCACACGCACATCGCTGCCCAGCTGCATCATCACATGGGTTCCGAAAGGCGCTCCCATCTCCTCCTCTGCCCGTATCTGCTTGCCCGAGGCAAACCATCTTTTCTCATAGAACTCCTTATAGCCCGGGATATAGGATTTGGGTACGATTCCTCTGATCTGTCCATCCTGCAAAAAGACTGCGCAGTTATAGAGCCGCTGATTATGGCAAAGAGGTGCCCCCACAGTCACCAGGCAGTTGCTGCCCGCCGTGCCTGCCGCCAGGCTTTTCACGCCCTCCAGCGCCTGATTCAAAAGTCTGCGGGTCAAAAACAGATCCCCGCAGGAGTAGCCCGTGACGCACAGCTCCGGAAAGACCAGCAGCTCCACCTGCCGCTGTCTGGCCTGCTCCATCAGGCGGAGCATATTTTCCACATTGGCGCTGACGCCGGCTACCTGTATATCAAATGAAGCCGTAGCCGTTTTAATGTATCCGTATTCCATATAGTAAGTTCCTTTCCGTATCCACTTAATTAACGCTTTCCCGCGAATCGTTCAACATGGACATCTTGACCTCATACATGGCGGGGGTCATATCCATATAATGGGTGTGGGGATTCTCAAACCGCTGCTCCTCCTCCCAGATCTCCTCCGTAAGCTGCCGTTTCACATAGTCTGCGATCTGCGCCACATCCGGCATATTGTAGACCAGCCTGCCCTCCTGAAAGATCGGTACCTGCAAAGCCTTAACGCTGCAATTCTCAAAGAAACGGTTTTTCCACGGCTTTTTAGGGTCCACATAACGATAGGGTTCCGCGAAGTCCACCTTTTCATTCGCCAGGGCAATCAGATCGGCAATGGCCTTTTTATTTTCATCATATACACGATATACTTTTTTCAGTCCCGGATTCGTGATCTTTTCCTCATTTTCCGAAACTTTGATGCGGGGCACGAACTCCCCGTTCTCCTCCACTGCCGCAATCTTGTACACCGCGCCGAACACGGGGTCCGACTTGGAGGTGATCAGGCGCTCGCCCACGCCAAAGCTGTCGATGCTGCCGCCCTGGGCCAAAATGGAAGTGATGGTAAACTCATCCAGACTGTTGGAGACAACGATCTTACAGTCGGTAAGACCCGCGCTGTCCAGAGCCTTACGCACCTTTTTGGACAGATAGGCCAGATCCCCGCTGTCGATGCGGATACCTTTCAGGCGCTTTCCCATGGGCTCCAGCACTTCCCTGGCCACGCGGATGGCGTTGGGGATACCGCTTTTTAGCACGTCGTAAGTGTCTACCAGCAGTACCGTGGAATCGGGATAGTTTTCCGCGTATTTTTTGAATGCGGTAAATTCATCCTTATAATACATCACCCAGCTGTGAGCCATGGTTCCGCTGATGGGTATATTGAACATTTTACCCGCAAGCACGGTGGCCGTGCCCACAGCGCCGCCGATATAAGCGGCTCTGGCTCCATATACCGCCGCGTCCATATTGTGGGCCCTGCGCGCCCCAAAGTCCGACACCGCCCTGCCGTCCGCCGCCCGGACGATCCTGCGGGTCTTGGTGGCGATCAGGGACTGATGATTGACCTCCAACAGTATGGCGGTCTCGATGAGCTGGGCGTCGATCAGAGGTGCGATCACCGTTATGATAGGCTCGTTGGGATACATGACGGTTCCCTCCGGAAACGCGTACAGATCGCCCTTGAAGTGAAAATCCGCCAGATATTCCAGGAATTCTTCCCCAAACAGTCCCTGGCTGCGCAGGTATTCGATATCCTCTCTGTCAAAATGCAGATTTTCGATATATTCCACGATCTGTTCCAGACCGCAGAAGATGGAAAATCCGCCGTTGTCGGGGTTCTTTCTATAGAATACGTCAAAAGCTACCCTTGTATCCTTATCTTGATCTTGAAAGTAGCCGTTACTCATGGTCATCTCATAAAAATCCATCACCATAGATAAATTTCTCTCATTGAATTGTTTCATACTGTTTTCCCTTCCCTTTCTCTTTTTCAGAATCCGTATGCCATATCGCGCCCGCAGGCACATACCGCAAGAGACATCGCTGTCAGCATTCCCGCCGGTACGCCAACAGTAACACCCCTCATGCCCTGCCGCTGGAAATATCGCTGTCAGCATTCCCGCCGGTACGCCAACAGTAACGCCCCCTCATACCCTGCCGCTGGCATATATTTGCGGGACTCCCTTGGGCGCACGGTACGATCTGCCCACGGCAGCCAATAATCACCATCACATAAGTATCTGGCAGGAACGCATGGTCGCCAGCGCCGCCTCATGGGCCTGGGGCGTGACCCCGGCGCAACAGGCCGGGTCCACATGGATGGGAACCTCCGGAAGATGGGCCTTGATCGTAAGGGCATTGCTCACCACACAGATATCCGTACACACTCCGATAAGCTCAATGGACTCTATGGGTTCCTGTTCAGCCGCCCTGACCAGGTCTCTGGCGAGCCGGGGACAACCGAACGTCACTTTGTCGTACACCGGCAGTTCCCTGGCAATCCGCAGTTCTTCCAGCTCGGCCGCCAGCTGCCAGCCCTCGCTGCCCTGGATACAGTGGGGAACCGGCAGATGTTTCCCCTCCTGGGTGTCCATGTAATCCGGCTGATGAGTGTCTCTGGTAAAGATCACCCTGCCGTCAAACGCCTTTGCTTTCGCTGCCACCGCAGGCAGGATGCTCCGTGCCTCCTGGGTGCCCAACACCCCCGTTACAAAATCATTCTGCATGTCTACTACGATCAGATACTTCATGTTTTTCTCCTTTCATTATTTGAACATACTTTATTTGATCTAACCTTTTTACGCCATTAGTTTCGCTTTTGTTTATAGTACCAGGCCGGTTTACCTGCTCTCTGGGATTTGCATTTCTCGTCGGTCTGTTCTACCAGCTTTTGCATGTCCCGGCGAAAGTTGGGTCCGTGAAGTTTCTCCCCCAATATGGCCTCATACAGCCGCTGCAGTTCCGGAAACGTAAAACGTTCCGGCAGCAGCTTAAAGGCGATGTCCGTATAAAACACCTTGTTTTTCATGCGTTCCAGCGCCAGCCCTATCATTCTGGCATGATCGAACGCCAGATCCTCCTCCGCCAGTTCCCGGCTCTCATTCCACAGACGAAAATGTCCCTCCTGCCTGCCGATGGAATACCAGGCCACATCCGCCGTGTCACCACCCGGGATGGGCTCCAATTTCTCCTTGGGCACCAGCGCCATGTAGGAGACGGAGATGATCCGGGTGCGCGGGTCCCTTCCCACATCCCCCCAGGTGTACAGCTGCTCCAGGTAAATGTCCCGAAACCCTGTTTTCTCCTCCAACTCCCGGATCGCCGCCTGGTCCACGGATTCCTCCATCCCCACAAAACCGCCGGGAACGGCCCATTTATGGATACAGGGATGATCTTTTCTCTGGATCAACATGATCTGCAAATGATAATCCCCGCCCCCTTTATCCACCGTGAAGATCAGTGTGTCCGCCGTCACCGATGGATGTTCATATTTTCCCGGATTGTACTGACGAAGGAATTCCTGCTCCGTCAGTCCTCTGGCATTTCTCTCCTCCATCTCTTAGTCCCTGCCTTTCCCGCAGAAGGCTGTTTCCCACAGGGAAAACCTGCTTCCCTTCTGCCGCATTAATTATTCTCATTTTGAGATTTATTTGCTTTATTTTATTATACTCAATTTGAGAATAATTGCAAGCCCTTTTTTCTAAAAATATAAACTATTATAAAAAAAAGAAAGGGCCGCCCTTTCCGAACTAACCTTTCCTTTTTTATACATTAGTTATCCCGTCTCTCATCGAGATACAGACCGACCATGCTCTGAATCACCCCGGCAACATCCTCCGCGCTCTTATCCCCATTAAAATATGCCGCAGCCTCCTCCATGACAATTAATTGTATCTCTGACATTTCCCAACTCCCGGGAGCACCTTTTTCCAGCAGTTCCACATATTCCCGCGCCCAGGAACTTCCGTCCGCCTTTCCCTCCAACTGGGTATATGCCTTATCTCCATACATGAATACCGGCGTTTCACAAAACGAAGGATGTTCCACCACATTCTCCGTCAGCACGTCTCTTCTGACGCTGGAGATGCCAAAGTTCTCTCTCTGTACCTCTTCGCTGAGCATCTCCTTTAAAAATCCCACGACAATGTCGTAATTCTCCGTTGCCGCATTCACCGTCATAAACCGGGAACAGTTCACATAGCTGCCGCAGGCATTCTCCGTGGGATATCCCACACAGCGAAAACCGTCTTCGCAGGAGGCCATAACGCGACTGAATTCTTTCAGATCACCGCTACACAAAAGAGCCAGCGCCCTGCCGCTCCTGACTTCCGCAAGACGTTCTGCCTGATCCGTATACTCCCTGCTACCGGAAACTTCCCCATATTTCTTGCAGATCTCCAACAGTCTGACAAACTCAGGAGTGTCAAAAAAACATTTCCCCTGCTCCAAATCCACCAGCGTGGAAACACTCCCCTCTATACCTTCTATCCCCTGAAGGGCAAGATCATAAAGCATCTGCTCTGCCGTCAGACTGTAGGATATACTGAGCCACCGGTCATAGGGTTCTCCCTGGGTTTCACGCTCCTTCAGCAGGGACAGCACATCCGCTACGCGCCATGTCTCCCCCTGCCAAACTTTCTCCGGCACCAACAGCGTATCCACCCGCGCCTCCCAGGCGACTCCGTACAGCCCGTCCCCTACGCGTCCCTGGCGCAGTACGCTGTCAAAAATCTGCCCTGTAAGTTCCTCCGGCAACACCCCGGACAGCTCGGCAAGCGCTCCGTTGTCCTGAAAGATCTCCAGCGTCTTTCTGCTCAATACCAGAATATCCGGTCCCCTGCCCTGAGATATGTCGGCCAGGAGCCGGTTCAACACCATGTCCCGATCCTCCCCCGGCTCACTGGACTCGATCACAAACTCCAGCCCCGGATACTTTTCACTGTATCTGAAGAGACATTCTTTAAATTGCGGATCACCAAAATTTGGCTCACCGGTGGTAGAATAATAAAAGATCCGGATTTGTGCGGGTGCGGATGATTGTTCCGTTTCCTGCAGCACCGCAGTGTTCTGAACCTGCTCCTCTGCCCCGCAGCCGCCCAGCGCCACGGACAACGCCAGAAACAGCGTGCAGAGCAAGGGATAACAATATTTCTTATTTATCTTTTCCATTACTTAAGCAATTCCTTCTTTACACAGCGGCACTCTCAATAAGAAATATACACTACTTGCACATATAATTGTGTGATTCGCAATGCGGATTACTATGTGTCTCTGAACATTTTCTATACTCCGTGCGTAACACCGCGTCACATCCTGCGCAGGTAATCGTGTGGGGACCTGACACAACAGTAATCGTACAATATGATGTATACCCATTCGACTCCGTCACCTGATGATATCCCTGCTCCCCTCTCACATAACCGCATGTGGATTTTTCCCCTGACGCACTACAGCCCGATGTCTTGTCACATGCCTGTACGTCTTGTAAAACTCCCATGCTCACTACCCCTGTCACAATCAACAATGCTAGTCCCCTTTTTAAATGTTTCATTTTAACGCCTCCTTTTCTTTTTTTATTATTATACATCGTTAATACAAAGTTGTCAATAAAATTATTCATTTTCTACTTTATCAATAACATTTCATTACGCAACAATATATTAGTTCATATATATAAAAAATGAATATGATTAAAACAAATTGACAAAAAAAATATTAGATTATAAACTCAAACTTCCCACATCCCAAACCAGATAAAATCCTTTGATTTTCCGGCTTTG
>ERZ777305.311-NODE-311-length-82560-cov-10.424653_pt1 | contig 82560 bp, 70 predicted proteins | sample MGYA00374965_ERZ777305 | MGnify/ENA primary metagenome ERZ777305 (study PRJEB29328, sample SAMD00013331) | mouse gut metagenome | study: EMG produced TPA metagenomics assembly of the Metagenome analysis of fecal microbiota from mouse which was promoted...
AAAACTGGAATTAACAAAGGAATGGGATAAGACTTTCCCGAAAAGTGAAAAGGTGAACCATAGCAAGGTGACATTCCCTAACCGTTACGGGATCACGCTGGCGGCAGACCTTTATGAGCCGAAGGGGGCCGAAAAGAAGCTGGCTGCAATTGCGGTATGCGGACCGTTTGGCGCGGTGAAGGAGCAGGCAGCCGGACTGTATGCGCAGGCAATGGCGGAACGCGGTTTCCTCACCATTGCTTTTGACCCTTCCTTTACCGGCGAAAGCGGCGGTACACCCCGTTACATGGCTTCGCCGGATATCAACACGGAGGATTTTCAGGCGGCGGTGGATTTTCTTTCCGTACAGGAAAATGTTGACCCTGAGCGTATCGGCATTATTGGCATCTGCGGCTGGGGAGGCCTGGCTCTGAATGTGGCGGCACTGGATACCCGCATCAAGGCGACGGTTGCCTCCACCATGTATGATATGTCCCGCGTCAATGCCAACGGATATTTTGATGCAGATAATTCTGCTGATGCACGGTACGCGAAGAAAGAGGCTATGAACGCCCAAAGACTTGTTGATTACAAAAATGGCAGTTATGCGCCGGGCGGCGGGGTTGTCGATCCGCTTCCGGAGGATGCGCCTTTCTTCGTGGCAGATTATCATGATTACTATAAAACGGATCGCGGCTACCATAAGCGCTCCTTAAATTCCAACGGAGGCTGGAATGTGATCGGATGTATGTCTTTTATGAACCAGCCAATCCTTCAGTACAGCAATGAAATCCGCAGCGCAGTTCTTATCATGCACGGAGAGAAGGCACATTCCTGCTATTTCAGCTGCGATGCTTATGCCGCAATGGTGAAGGATAACCTTTATTCAGACAATAAGGAGCTGCTGATTATTCCCGATGCAGTCCATACGGATCTGTATGACGGCGGCGAAAAGGATGCGATTCCGTTTGATAAGCTGGAGCAGTTTTTTTCGGAAAATATGAAATGATATTTATAAACTTATGATACGAGGAGGAAGATCATGTTAGGAAATTTTATGTATTGTAACCCGACGAAACTTTATTTTGGCTAGGATTCCCTTGCCGGCCTGAATGAGGAGCTGCCTAAGTATGGACAGAATATACAGCTTGTGTATGGCGGCGGATCGATCAAAAAGAATGGTATCTATGATAAAGTCATGGAGATTTTGAAAGCAAATGGAAAAAATGTACTTGAAGATGCGGGGGGGCATGCCAAATCCTACGGTACAGGAACTGCAGGAAGGCTGTAGGATTGCCAAGGAGGGTAAGGCAGACCTGATTCTTGCAGTTGGGGGTGGTTCTGTCTGTGACTATGCAAAAGCGGTTTCCGTATCTGCATACTGTACGGAAGACCCATGGGAAAAATATTACCTTCAAATGAAAGATGTGGACAATGAGATCATCCCGGTTGGATGTGTCCTGACAATGGTCAGCACCGGCTCTGAAGTGAACGGCGGCGCGGCCATAACAAATCATGAGCAGAAATTGAAGATTGGCCATGTATTTGATGAGAGGGTGTATCCGAAATTTTCCATCTTAAATCCGGTATATACCTATACGCTGCCTCAGTACCAGATGGTTGCAGGAATTTATGACATTATGAACCATATTACGGAGCAGTATTTCTCCGGGGAGGATGACAATACTTCTGAATATCTCATGGAAGGTCTGCTGCGGTCTTTGATCCATTCCAGTAGGATTGCGGTGAAGAACTCTACGGATTACGAAGCAAGGAGCAACATCATGTGGATTGCCGCATGGGCATTAAACACGCTGGTGGCGAAGGGAAAATCCACAGACTGGATGGTTCATATGCTGGGGCAGGCGGTTGCGGCGCATACGGATGCAACCCACGGCATGACCCTTGCAGCGGTATCTATGGCCTATTACCGATTTGTCTGTCCGTTTGGGCTGGCAAAGTTTAAAAGGTTTGCCATGAACGTATGGGACGTAAACCCGGAAGGAAAAAGTGATAAACAAATTGCAGCATACGGCATCCCTTTTTAACGAAGTTATTGTGGTGTCAGGCATGAGATAAGTGAAAATCTGGAGGTAACAGTTATGCACATTATAGTATTAAACGGAAGCCCGCGTCCAGAAAGATGATATGCAGGAAGTCTATTCCCTGCTGGGGAGGCAGATATGCTTGTCATTGCCTCGCCGATTTATTATCACGGCGTTTCAGGGCAGTTAAAGTGTACCCTTGACCGCTTCTATTCTGCCGCCTATCCGAGCAGGCCCCGAAATCTGAAAAAAGTGGCCATGATATTAAGCTCCGGTAATCCTGCAATGTATGATGGGGCAATGTTCTCCTACAAGGAAGATTTTTTGGAATACCTTGGCCTTGAGGATATGGGAGTATTTACAGCATACGGCGGGAAATGCACCTTATGGACGTGCTTCGGAAGGCGGGAGTGGATATATGAAGAAGATTCCGGATTTATAAGCTTTTCGGATAATAATATTCTCGGAAAAATAATGCTTTGGTTCATCCTAAATAGTGGTATACTTATATTAGCAGAAAGAAGTGCCGGTCTGTATGGGAGAGCGGATTGGGAGGAAAAAATGAAACTTACAAAATTGCATGCCTTACAAATTGCCAAAAGAGCAGATGTAATCCTGCATGTTCCAGGGAACTATCGGGGCGGAAACCTGGAAATGGCCGTTGTGATTGATACGTCTTTAGAACAGGAAGAGATGCAGGAAGCGGTGGCAGAGGTGGCGAGAGCCCTTAAAAGAAGTAACGAGATTTTTCGTAATGTGCGTTTGAATCTGGTATTATGGGGACCGGAGATCAGTGTAAGTGTGGTGCCGATGGCAATGCTTATGTCAGGAAGTGCATTTGCAGGATATTCCTGTTGCCCATGTGTTAAGCGCTATGAAGATTTATTTTCTTATCTGAAGAAGTTTCATGCCAGAAGTAAGGTGATTCTGGTGTTTGCAGATGAAAGAAATGAAACCCGGGACAGAAAGGCGGCAAAGGAAGCGCTCACGCCTTTTTTAAAGAGCAAGCTTCTGCTGATTTCGGAGCAGATTACCAGTGGCATGCAGTTTTTCCTTAAACTCTGAGCGTTGGGTCAGAATAGGTATAAAAGTCGGGCAGCTTTTTATCGCTGCCCGGTTTTTTATACCTTGTTTTGCTATAATTTTATGTCGTTCTCAAGTTCTCTTGCGATAGAGATGGTCTGCTGCAGTGCATCTCTGATGGAACCTATATTATCTATGTGGCTTTTGGCAACGTCATTTGCTTCTTTGATAGAATACGTAATGGATTGCAGATGATCTACAATGACGGCCAGGGTCTTTTTAATCTCAGTGGCAGAAGTGCCGCTGTCTTTTGCCAGTTTGCCCATCTCTGAGGCAACTACAGCAAAGCCGCGTCCTGCTTCTCCGCTCCGTGCTGCTTCAATGGAAGCGTTCAGCGCAAGGATATTGGAATGGGAAGCATTGCTGCTGATGTTTGCTACCACTCCTGTAGCGCCGTTAACATCTTTCGCGGCGTCAACAGTCATTTGATTCATATCTGTCAACATATGGAACAGATTTTCGATTCCTCCCACAACATCTTCAATGGAACGGTCAATCTCCTGAATGGATTCCTGGAATCTTGAGGCAATATCCTTAATCTGCTCTTTGCCTTCCACGGAGTAAGAACAGATGATGCAGCCTACCACTTCTCCGTCTTCCGTGATGGGGACCAGATTTCCTTCAATGGGGAACCCCAGTACTTCTTTGGGCAGATAATTATGTTTTGCAACGCCTCTGGCAATCACTTCGTCAAAGATGCCGCTGGGATCTCTGAACACAGAGCCTATTTCTGTCTGGGGAGGGATTCCGGCAGGCAGTGAGTAACCTTGTACAACACCGTCCCGGTCCATGACGGAAATAAGTAATTCTTTATCATATAATTTGCTTATTATGTCGAGATTTTCCACAATAAATTCCAATTTGGCACTCATGATGTTTTTTCCTCCGGTCATTAAAACAAATATTTTTTAAGAATCTGTGTGAGCCTGTTCATATCAATTGGTTTCGCCACATGTTCGTTCATGCCACAATCGAGACATCTCTGGATATCATCGGAAAAGGCGTCTGCTGTCATAGCAATAATAGGCAGGTTTACATCCGGACGTTCTTCCAGGGCGCGGATTGCCTTTGCGGCCTCATAACCATTCATGACCGGCATACGGATATCCATCAGGATAATATCGTAGTAACCAGGCTCGGATCGTGTGAACATATCAACGCAGATCTGCCCGTTTTCTGCCCTTTCCAGCTCAAATCCGACTTCGGATAAGATGGTTTCCGCGATTTCCCAGTTTAAGTCATTATCTTCAGATAACAGGATGCGCTTACCGGTAAAGTCAACTGCGCGGGCTTCTGCTTTTGCTTCTTCTTCCTGATTATTCGTCATATAGCGGCTAAGACCCAGGAACAGATTGGATTTAAATAATGGCTTGGAGATAAAGCCCTGTATACCTGCCTCAAGAGCTTCTTTTTCGATATCACTCCAGTCATAGGCAGAGATAATCAGAATGGGCACTTGTTCGCCCAGATGTTTTCTCATCTCTTTAGCTGTCTCCAGACCATCCATGCCGGGCATTTTCCAGTCAAGAAGAACGATCTCATAGCCATCCTGTTTTTCGTGATGGGCCTTTACCATATCCACAGCAGTCTGGCCATCGGTAGCCCAATGAGCCTCGATACCGATTTCCTTAAGAGAATGGACAGTGGATTTACAAAGGTCTTCATTGTTATCCACTACCAGCACTTTCCATGGCGGAAGCACCATGTCCTCTTCTTTGACAGTTGCCTTTTCAAAATCAAGTGTGATGTGGAATTCACTGCCCTTTTCGGGGGCGCTGTGTAATTCAATGGTACCTTCCATGGTATCTACAATAGCTTTGGTAATTGCCATGCCAAGCCCGGTGCCCTCTGTCTTATCGACCTGGGATTTCTTCTCCCGGGTAAAGGTATCAAAAATCTTCTGTTGAAATTCAGGGGTCATTCCAATGCCGCTGTCTTTTACCCGGAAATGACATCTCACATAGTCGTCTCCTTTGGGGGAAGGTTCCTGTTCCAGATGAATATGGATGTTGCCGCCCTCCGGTGTAAATTTTATGGCATTCGATAAGAGATTGATCAATACCTGATTTAAACGGACATTGTCACAGTACACTTCTTCCGCCAGTATTTTCTGGATGAAAATATCAAAGTGCTGATGTCTGGACTTAATCTGCGGCTGCACGATATTGACGATGCTTTCCATGGCTTCGCGAAGGGAAATCTGGTTCATATTCAGGGATAATTTACCGCTTTCAATCTTGGACATATCCAGAACATCATTGATCAGTCCCAACAAATGTTTACTGGAAAGGGTTATCTTTCTGAGACATTCCTTTACTTTGGTCATGTCGTTGATATTGGCCATGGCAATTGCCGTCATACCTACAATGCCGTTCATAGGAGTCCGGATATCATGGCTCATGCTGGAAAGGAATTCGCTCTTTGCCTTATTGGCCTGAACAGCTTCCCGTTCAGCCTGCTCCAGTTCTTTCAGCTGCTGTTGCGACAGTCTGTAATAAATGAAGAAGATAATAACAATACCGATCAATATTATGCCGGCCATGGCTAAGATAATGACCTGCCTTTGTATATTCATATCATTTACAATGTCTTCCAGCAGACCAAAAGGCATGATGGACACCAGATACCATTCTGAATCGGGCAAATGAGTACAAAGCATATATTCGTATTCGTCACCGTTGTGGACCAGAGCGGAATAGTCAGCATCTGTTTCCAGTGCGGTTTTTAACTCTGAGATGTAGATATCTTCTGACTGATTATCTGACTTTGAAAAAATATCTGTAATGCGGTCAAAATAATTATCATCATCCATATTCCTTATGACATAGGTGCCATCTCTTCGGATGATAAAGGAATACATGCCTGTATTGCTGTCATTTAAGGATAAAACGGTTTCCAGATAACTCATGGGTAATCCGGCAACCATAACGGAACTGGTCTGGCCATTTTCCATGGGATATGCAGCATCGATCAGCAGACATAACATTTTCTCATCATTGGAATTGTATCCTGAGAATACGCGCTGGGAACTGTTCTTTAATACGGTGAAAAATGTATTTTCGCTATAGTAATCCAAAGGGTCACCGTAAATAATCTCTCGTTCGCCATCATCTGTGTAGAGGGCAAGATAGGAGAAATTGCGTACCCTGCCGCTTTCTGTAAGCTCGCTGATCAGTTCTTGCCTGTCTGCAATACTGCCAGGCGGAGTCCTTTCGACAATTCCCTGTACCTGGAAGACCTGCATACTGATAATGGCATCAAAAGTCTGTTGTAACTGTTCGGCCATTGCATGGGTATAGACTTCACCGACCTGACTGATTGCATCATTGCTTTTCCTGGCTATAATAAAAGATGATAAGGTGAATACAATAATGCTGACTGCAATCAGGACAGTAAATCCTGTCAAAATAATTTTCTTTCTTGTTTTAATACCCACTGATATTCCTCCCTGTTGCCTTACAATATATCTTTTGATTTATCTATTGGATTGTCAGGATAATAATCCCGCCAAATTTATCCGCTTTGTATGCAAGTATAGCATATTGTCCATGGGATTTCAATTCATGAACCGGTGAAAGGCTCTTTAAACTTTTAAAGTTTGCTGTGCAGATTAATGACACGTCAAAGGTTGTATGGTATAATGAGCGCAGACTCAGAATGACATCGGTATATGTGAAAGTTGATCAATGGGGGTACCTTATGAAATATGATGTGATTATTATTGGCGCAGGGCCGGGCGGAATCTATTCGGCTTACGAACTGACTCAGCAGAAGGAAAATCTGAAGATAGCTGTTTTTGAAGCCGGGCATGCTTTGGAAAAACGTCATTGCCCGATTGACGGTGATAAAGTAAAGAGCTGTATCAACTGCAAAAGCTGTTCTATCATGAGCGGTTTTGGCGGCGCAGGTGCTTTCTCTGACGGGAAATACAATATTACCAATGATTTTGGCGGTACACTGCATGAACATGTGGGCAAAAAGCTGGCCATTGAACTGATGCGCTATGTGGACGATATCAATATGAAGTATGGCGGTGAAGGCACGAAGCTGTATTCCACTGCCGGTACACAGTTCAAGAAACTGTGTCTGCAAAACAGTCTTAATCTGTTGGATGCGTCGGTCAGACATCTGGGGACAGATATTAACTATATCGTGCTGGAAAATCTGTATGCAGCTCTTAAAGATAAGGTAGACTTTTATTTTGATACCCCCATCAGAACAGTGGAGGTGACAGAAGAGGGCTTTCGGGTAGTTGGTGAAAAGGAATCCTACGATTGTGACAGATGTGTCATATCTGTGGGGAGAAGCGGCAGTAAGTGGATGGAAAAAGTATGCGGGGAGCTTTCGATCAATACCAAGTCAAACCGTGTGGACATCGGTGTGCGTGTGGAGATTCCGGCGGTGATCTTCTCCCATCTGACAGATGAGCTGTATGAGAGTAAGATTGTCTATCGCACGGAGAAATTTGAGGACAGTGTGAGAACTTTCTGCATGAATCCTTATGGCATTGTGGTCAATGAGAACACAAACGGTATTGTGACGGTTAACGGGCACAGCTATGAAGGCATGGAGAAACGGACCAATAATACGAATTTTGCACTCCTTGTGGCGAAACATTTCTCGGAGCCTTTTAAGGACAGCAATGGTTATGGAGAGAGCATTGCAAGGCTTTCCAATATGCTGGGCGGCGGTGTTATCGTACAGCGTTTCGGAGACCTGGTGCGTGGAAGGCGCAGTAACGCCAAGCGGATTGAGGAAGGCGTTATAGAACCCACTCTTGCGGCAACGCCGGGCGATCTGAGCCTGGTACTTCCCAAGCGGATTCTGGACGGTATCATAGAGATGATTTATGCACTGGATAAGATTGCGCCGGGCACAGCCAATGACGACACGCTGCTTTATGGTGTGGAAGTCAAGTTCTACAATATGGAAGTGGAGATCAATGAACATCTGGAAACGAAATACAGGGGGCTTTATATCATTGGCGACGGCAGCGGCGTCACCCATTCCCTGTCTCATGCATCGGCCAGTGGGGTATATGTGGCAAGAGAGATTGCGGCAGCCATGAGCGCAAAGAATAATTTATAAAAAGAGACACCGGCAGAGCATCTGGCAGAGGATGATTTATTGCGGCGGTCTCGGAATGGAGGACATATGGTATTAGGAGCATTGGAGGCAGGCGGCACCAAGATGGTGTGTGCCATTGGTAATGAGAATGGAGAGATTCAGGAACAGATTTCCATTCCTACACAGACACCGGAGACTACGGTGCCGAAGCTCTTGGAGTTTTTTGAGGGAAAGAGCATAGAGGCGCTGGGAATCGGCTGTTTCGGACCAATTGATGTGAACAGGGATTCTGAGACCTATGGTTATATCACAACCACACCCAAGCTTGCGTGGCAGAATTATGATATGGTAGGGGCATTTAAGAATAAACTGGGCGTGCCGGTGGGATTTGACACCGACGTGAACGGTTCCGCGCTTGGAGAGTACACCTGGGGTATCGCCAAAGGGCTGCACAGCTGTATCTATATCACCATTGGAACCGGTGTGGGCGTGGGTGCGATTGTGGATGGCAGGCTGATTCACGGTATGATGCATCCGGAGGGAGGCCATGTTCTCTTAAACCGTCTGCCCCAGGATACATACAAGGGTTTCTGCCCTTTTCATGCAAACTGTATGGAAGGACTGGCTGCCGGCCCGGCCATTGAAGGCAGATGGGGAAAGAAAGCCATTGAGCTTGCAGACAGGGCCGAGGTGTGGGAGATGGAGGCAGAGTATATCGCCCAGGCACTCGTGGACTACACCATGACACTATCTCCCCAGCGCATTATTCTGGGCGGCGGCGTGATGCATCAGACGCAGCTTCTGCCGCTGGTGCGGGAGAAATATAAAGCCCTTTTGAACGGTTATATCAAGACCAAAGAGTTAGAAGATCTGGATTCTTATATTGTGGTGCAGAGTCTTGATGACAAGCAGGGCATCATGGGGGCGTTGAAGCTCGGTATGATGGAGCTGGAGCGTCAGTAAAAATATTTCTGTAAATAATCTATAATAACCTGCGCAGCCCGTCTGTGGGATTTTTCACCGGGATGCGCATGGGAACCGACGGTCTTGGGAGTAGTATCCGGCAGCTGCAGGAAGATGACATTGTGATCGCCGCTGGCAGCAGAGTACTGGTTGATGGCTTCATTGATTGCCAGCGAGAGGTCATATCCAAGCATGCCGTAGCACCAGACAATATGTGCCTGCGGGTTATTTCTCCGCAGCATTTCTAAGAACGCAATGACAGCATTTTGGAACCGCTTAAGGTCATCCTTCCGGAAGGTGCCGTCCGGGTTCAGACGCTGTTCGAAAGTATCCCCGTTAACAGGATTTATCCATGGGGGCTGAACGAAGGCAGAGGCATCGTTGGTGCCCAGATTGACAATCAGGGCATCAATCTTTCTGCCTGTGAAATCATAGGGCTCAAAGGCGCCCAGCTTTTCATTGACCGGGCCGCAGCAGAGTCCGCAGAGCATCTCATAGCGGGAGGGGATGTTGCAGTGCGGATTGGCGTCCCAGCTGGAAAGCACGCCCCAGCCGCCCTGCGAGATCAGATAGGCGTCCGCATCCAGGGCTTCTGCGACCATCCTGGCGTAATTGCGGCTGTAGCCCATATACATGGGAATCCAGTCCGTATCTTCCTTGGCACCGTAAGTCCCTTCTCCGGAAGTGATGCTGTCGCCCACAAATTCCAGTGTATATTTCTTCCCGGGAACAGGATAAAAGGTTCCATCCGACTGCAGTCCGTGGATCAGCAGATAGCAGTCTTCATCTTCCGTCATAGCCTGCAGTTCGCGGGTAAATCTCACATTTTTAACAGCAGCTTCACTCATACCCCGGAACAGACACAGCTGGTATCGGCCCGGCATGAGCATCTGCCGGCTCATCAGCTCTCCGTTGATCTCACAGGTGATCCATATTTCATGTACGTGGTACCCTGCTTCGATATCAATCCAGAGCTCTGAACCGGATACATTCACTTCTATTGCGCTTCCGTTAAAAAAGAGTGGCAAAGGGCAGACACCGGGGATGGTACGTCCGTGGACCTTGTAGTGGGGAACATCTTGCAGGGAGTATTCTGTGACTTTGGTTTTGTGCATGATTGTATCATCCTTTCTAAATTCATCGTTCAGGAAATATATTTAATGAGGAAAATTCCCCTTTTCTGATTATTTTTCAGAAAATTAAGTAATTCTCGTGCGGCGTTTTGCTGTCTTAGCGTATCTTCATGTTCATCACTAAGTTATTATAATAAAAATCCCTTCGTCTGCATAGATATTTATAAAACATCTGCCAGGTGTACGTATGGCTTCCGTGTTGTCCAATGTTTCCAATATCATTATCCCGGTCATTATCTTCTACATTGTGTCCTATGGGATTGCTAACCGCTGCAACGTATATGAAGATTTTATCAAAGGCGCCAAAGACGGCTTCCATACAGTGATTCAGATCATGCCTACTCTGATCGGCCTGATGGTGGCAGTGGGGGTTCTTAGGGCATCGGGATTTTTGGAATTTATAGGCGGGTTGTTTGGCGGTTTGGCCGCAAGGCTGGGGTTTTCTTCAGAGCTGATTCCGCTGATGCTGGTAAAGATGTTTTCTTCCTCGGCGGCCACAGGCCTGGTGCTGGATATCTTTAAGAACCATGGGCCGGATTCTCTTGTAGGACTGACGACCTCTATCATGATGAGCTGTACGGAAACAATCTTTTATACCATGAGTGTTTATTTTCTGGCAGCGAAAGTCACTAAGACACGCCATACCTTAAAAGGCGCGCTTCTTGCTACGCTTGCCGGCATTGCAGCCAGTATCGTGCTGGCGGGAATGGTGATTGCGTGAACGGGAAAGAAGCCGGGAAGCTGATACAGGAGATCTTGAAGAGTGACGTGAATAAGGTAATTTTCATAAAGAGGGGGCACAATGAAAACGGCATTCGTTTGAACGCCGTTTTCATTGTGAGAAGGATAGAAATGTATTTATTCTGATATATGTCAACAGGCATTGGCTAAATGCACTGTTATGTTTAGTCGAAGTCGGTCGGCACCAGTTCAGCACCGGCGACTCCATTGATAGTGTAGTAACCACCGCTTTAGAATCTATGTAGGTAATTCTTGCGGGCCGGATTCTTTGATTCGGCTCTGTCTTAACTACAGTTATTACTATACATGCAATTTGTGAATGAGATGTGTCAAAAATCGAAAGAAAAAAGAAAGAAAATATAAAATAAAATTTATAATTTCATTTCGATGGTTCCGGTGGCCATTTTTTCTCCGAATGTTCTGTCATGCTCTACAAACAGCAGGGTTGGGCAGTGGGTCAGGATCAGGTTTTCCAGCTGCATTCTGGAAAAGATATCAATATAATTAAGCGGCTCATCCCAGATATAGAGATGGGCGGGGGTGAGCAGGCTGGTGGCGATCAGGATCTTCTTTTTCTGTCCTTCTGAATAGTCTTCCAGACGTTTGTCAAACTGTGTGCGTGCAAAGTCAAGACGGCGCAGGATTGCTTTAAAAAGGCTCTCATCAATATCGGTAGAGCGGATATAATCCTCCAGCCTGCCGGTCACATGAGAGGTATCCTGATTGATATAGGAGACGATAAGGCCGCTTGCAAGCTGCAGCTCTCCGGATACACTAACGGAAGGCTTCCCAAGGATTGCCTTGATCAGGGTGGACTTACCACAGCCATTGGCGCCCTGCAGCCATATACGGTCCCCCTGCTTCAGGGAAAAGGTAAGGTTTTGCACAACGGGAGTATCACCATAACCGAGGTTTAGCCCTTCCGCACGGATCAGTATCTGCTTATGATGGGTCAGTGTGGGAAGTTTTAGGACAGATACAGACTCGGCATCCTTGAGCAGTGATTCCTTCTCTTCCAGTGCAGTCTGTTGTCTGTGCTCCAGATTTTTACGCTGTTGCTGCATTCGGGCAGATTTAGCGCCCCAAAAGGCTCTTGCGCCGTGAGACCGGTCGTGTTCCTTAATGGGGTCGCGTCCAATCTTACGGTTTTCTGCCGTGTCAGCCCACATGGCAGTGCGCCTTGCGGATTCTTTGAGTTTGCTGATTTCCTTTTTTAATTTATCCTGTTCGGCCTGCTCAAAGCTGTCCTGCCTTTCTTTGTTGATATACCAGCTGTCGAAATTTCCCTTTTCCACCCGGATTGAACTGCGGTTAAACACCAACACATGATCCACACATTCATTCAAGAGCCATCTGTCGTGGGAGACTAGGAGGAATCCCTTCTTAGTGCACAGGTAGTCCCTTAGCAGGGTCCTGGCGCCGATGTCCAGATGGTTGGTGGGCTCGTCGATCAACAGGAAATGATTGTCCCTTGAAAAGAACAGGGCCAACATGACCTTGGTACGTTCCCCGTGGCTGAGTGTTTCATAGGGTCTGTAGAGGATGTCGGCAGAAGCGTTCAGGCTGTCTAACTCCCGGCAGACTTTCCAGAGCTCAAAGTCCGGGATCAACTCTTCTGCCAGGTCTGCCGTGAGCAGTTTTCCCTGTGCCTGTGTAACGGGACAGGGAAAGTAATCAAAGCAGGTGGAATGACTGATGGATCCGTTAAATTCATATTTGCCCAAAAGCAGGTTTAAAAACGTGGTTTTGCCCTTGCCGTTTCTGCCGATCAGCCCCAGTTTCCAGTCGGTGTCAATGGTAAAGGATGCGTTTTCAAAAATGTTGTCGTAGGCGGTATCATAGGAAAAAGTTAAATTGGATACTTGTATTTGTGACATATCGATGCACTCCCTTCTTTTAGCAAAGACCTGCGCAGGGCCGGCTTTGCAAACAAAAAAGTCCCTGTTGCCAGAGGACTTCAAAAAGAAACGGGAATACCTATAGAATATAGAAACCCGCAAAAAAATACAGTACACCAACGATATGATCTGCCTCTGATAACAAACTATGACTTGCTGTCGTGTTAAGTTGTTAGAAACAGATTACATTTTCAATGCAGTGTTACCTCTCTTTTTGCCTGATGGGAATAATTATAGCGGATGCGGCTATAGAATGCAAGCGGAAAATTTAAAATGATGGGGCTAAAAACGGTCATGCAGGAGAAAGAGGGGAAAGAGGAGATGATTACATTTGCGAAATAAAGCATCTCATGGTATATTGTGTAGTAAATGAAGGGGCTTGTCACAACAGGGGAGTTATACCGGGAGGAAAAGATGAAAACTTCGGACAATTTTGCTAAAAGGTTACAGAAACATCACGATGAACTGCGCTGGCTTTATATGGAATTGTATGATAATGATTCCATGTTTGCGGAACTGTGTGATCAGATGCATGCATATTATCTGGCCAGAGACCGGAAGATGAAAGCGCTGGATCAAAAGAGAGAGAAGGCTCCCGCATGGTTTCGCGGGAAAGATATGCTTGGCATGATGCTTTATATTGATAATTTTGCGGGCACGATACAGGGATTGCAGAAGAAACTTCCCTATCTGGAATCCTGTCATGTCAATTATATTCATCTGATGCCCTTTTTGGATTCGCCGGAGGGCCATTCCGATGGCGGATACGCTGTGGCGGACTTCAGGAAAGTGAGGCCGGATTTGGGAAGTATGGATGATCTGGCGAAGCTGTCTGAGGAATGTCATGAGCGGGGAATCAGTCTGTGTATGGACTTTGTCATGAACCATACATCGGAGGACCACGAGTGGGCCAGAAGAGCCAGACAGGGTGAAGGCGAATATATGAGCCGGTATTTTTTCTATGATAATTATGATATCCCGGCCCGATATGAGGAGACGGTACCGCAGGTATTTCCCACCACTGCACCGGGTAACTTCACCTGGCTTGCGGAGAATGGCCACTATGTGATGACAACTTTCTATCCGTATCAGTGGGATTTAAATTATGCCAATCCACGTGTCTTTAATGAGATGATGTATAATTTCCTGTATCTGGCCAACCAGGGAATGGATATCATACGCATTGATGCGGTGCCTTATATCTGGAAAGAACTTGGCACACAGTGCCGGAATCTGCAGCAGGTGCATACCATTGTGCGCATGATGCGCATGATCGGTGAGATTGTCTGTCCGGGTGTGGTACTGCTGGGTGAGGTGGTTATGGAGCCGGAAAAGGTGGTGCCGTATTTTGGGACAGTGGAGAAGCCGGAATGCCATATGCTCTATAATGTGACCACCATGGCCACTACCTGGAACTGTGTGGCCACCAGGGATGTTCGTCTTCTAAAGATGCAGATGAACGTGGTGAACAGCCTGCCGAAAAAATATACCTTCTTAAACTACTTAAGATGCCATGACGATATTGGCTGGGGCCTGGACTTTGGTACATTGCAGACCTGGGGTATGGAGGAGGTTGCCCACAAAAAATATCTGAATGATTATTTTACAGGGAACTATCCTGGCAGCGTGAGCAGAGGAGAACTTTACAACGATGACCCCAGGCTTGGTGACGCCAGATTCTGCGGAACCACTGCTTCCATGTGCGGTGTGGAGAGTGCAGGGTTTGAGCAGGATCAGCAGAAAATGCAGGAGGCCATCCGCATGGATATTATGCTGCATGCCTATATGCTGACTCAGTCGGGGATTCCCATGCTCTACAGCGGGGATGAAGTGGGGCAGGTCAATGATTATACGTATAAACAGGAACCGGGCAAAGCAGTGGATTCCCGTTATATCCACAGAGGCAGATTTCAGTGGGATCTGGCGGCAGAGTGTGAGGACACGGAAACTGTGGCCGGACAGATTTTCCAGGCGCTTGGGCAGCTTGTGACCATCAGGCGCAGGGAGAAAGTCTTTGATGCGGATGCGGATTGCCTTGTGGCGGATGCAGGCGATGATGCTGTCCTGTGTCTGATAAGGACGAAGGGAAAAGAGCAGATGATGGGACTTTTCAATTTCCATGACAGGGAGAGAAACGTTGCCGTAGAGCAGGATGGTATCTGGAAAGATATGCTGCATGGCAACGTACAGGACGTGCAGGATATCACATTGCCGGGCCATGGGTTTGTGTGGCTTAAGAAAAAGCCCTGAGAGGTTGGATGGCAGGGTATTGTAAAGGAACGGAATACATGCAGCAGTCGCAGATGATCATAGCATTGACAGTTATCGTATCTATCGTTGTTCTGGCAGCGGCGGCCATACTTTTGGTAAAGTGTGTCCGCCGCTTTCGCCACAACCGAAGAACGGGTTTCATGGATGAGATGGAAGGCCATGACTTCGAGTTTTTCTGTGCAGAACTTCTGGAACAGCAGGGATTTATGGATGTGGAAGTAACACGCGGCAGCGGGGACTTCGGCGTGGATATCCTGGCGGAGAAGGATGGTGTCACATACGCGGTTCAGTGTAAGCGATATAACAGCCCCGTGGGTGTGGAGGCGGTGCTTCGCACTTATGGAGGACGAGCCTATTATGAGCGTATGGTGGGGGCAGTCATGACCAACCAGTATTTCACGGCACCGGCGGTGGAAGCGGCGAAGAAGCTTCAGATTCTGCTGTGGGACAGAGGATACATAGATGAGATGCTGGATGAATGATTTGGCAGCAGGCGTTTCTGATAACCGATTCTGATACCTGATATGGAAATTAGTTTGACTGTCAAACTATTATCTGCTAAAATGAGACCACAGAATTTGTGAAGGTTGGAGAGTCAGATGGATATCAATCATACGCTGAATGAAGTGCTGGTCAAATTGTTCCGTGATATTAATACCATAGAAGAGCGTGCCATACGTACAGGAGAGTACCTGGACGTGACGGCCAACGATATACATGTCATCGAAGCAATCGGCATGGATGCAGCCAAGAATATGACCAGTGTGGCAAGAGAACTTGAGGTGACCACGGGTACGCTGACAATATCCATTAACGGCCTGGTAAAGAAGGGCTATGTGGACAGAACCCGCAGTGAGGAGGATCGGCGTGTGGTGTTGATTTCTTTGTCGGATAAAGGAGTCAGAGCCTATCTCCGCCATCAGGAGTTCCATCAGAAAATGATAGACGCCGTACTGGCGGGATTGTCGGAGGAGGAACAGCGGGTGTTGGAGCAGGCTCTGCTTAAGTTGAACCGTTTTTTCAGAGAGGCATACTAGGCGGTCTATGGATTCCAGGAGACCAGCCGTGCTGCCAGGGATCGGTAATCTGCCGGTCCGTTCTGCAGTAAGAAGCAATGAAATTGATATGGGAATGTTTCGGGATTACAGGCGGCGTCAGTCTCTCCGGGTTCGGACCAGATGACGGATGCCTGTTTTTTTAATTCCATGATCTCCAGATATCCCAGGTAGTATTTCAGATAATTGCAGGGTTCCTCTGCGATATATTGATACACAGCCTGCACACTTTCGTCGGTCATGGTTCCCAGGGCGGCAAAGATTCTCCGGACGTCTTCCAAAGAGGCACCGTCATAATGGATTGATACATCCAGCAGAGAATACAGGCAAAGCTGGATCTGGCGGTCCAGACGACAGGCCTGGTAGTAGCGGACGGCTTCCGGATGGGCGGATTCGGCAAGCTGGATCGCATAATCGTAAGAAGCCAGTTCCACATACATGGCCCACCCTTCGATGAAGCCGCCGTAATACAGAACATTTTGCAGGGGCAGGATTTCGTGTTCGTCCCAGTATCGCTGACTGTAGACGGTCTGGTAGAGGTGCCCGGGATATCCCTCATGTGCCAGCGTGGTAAACAGTGCCAGATCGCCGGAAGTATCCTGGTTGTTGATATAGATAACGTTGTCGGAGACGTTGTCAATGGGCGGCGTCATATAGAAGGCGGGCGCACTGTAAGGCTCCAGACTGGGATCCACATATTTGACCATGGAGTGAATCTGTGCATTGTCTTTCCCGGCAGGGATGGCAGGATAGTCTTCCTGGATGACGGTCTGCAGATAGGACAGGTATTTCTCTGGGGTGCTTTCCGGCAGGAGCATGGGCTTGTGCAGAATCATGTCTTTGAGTGCAGGGTCTGCCTGTAACAGGTGTATCAGTGACTCATAATTAAACTGCAGATCCTGGTAGAGGATTCGCTTGATTTCTGCAATGTCACGGTAGGAGCCGGTACGAAGGCGCAGCAGAGCCAGATAGTAATCTCTGCCGCCGTCGTACTGTGCCAGCCCGCCGATGTTCTTACCATTTCCTTTCAGTAAGGTGATCTCATCCGCCAGCTTATCATAGGCGGGAGCTACAACTGTGGTCAGAAGCCGGTCATGTTCCGCCTGGTAGGAGAGGGACTGCTCCTGGTTTATGATACCCTGTTCCATCAGATCATCCAGCCGCTCTTTAAAGGTAACCGTCAGGAAGTGGGTGCCTTCGGTGAGGGAGTCCATATCCATCAAAGCGCTGCACTGGGCAATTGCCTTGTCGGCTGTGACATCGGCCATGAAGAGTCCGGCAGCCGCTTTTTCCTGTTCATACACAATCAGGCCATCGAAATAGCCGGGAATCTGGGAGAGGATGGCGAGATAATTCTCGATATCCTCCACACTGCCCAGCTGATACTCGGCCAGAAGCACAGGGAGTTCTGAAGGAGCTCCGGAGGAAGGCGAGAGCGGTTCTGCAAAATAGGGGCAGGCAGCGGTACCTGCGGTTGCGGACAGATAGGTGTCCAGAAGATCGTACAGGTATTGGTTGTCTTCCTTGAGTAAGTCCCGGTCTATCGTGGACAGCTCTGTGCGGACCTGAGAGAGTTCGTAGATATCATTTGCAGCCTCTCCCGGATGATAGATGGGCAGAGTCAGGCTGGATTCATCGATGCCGTAAGATGCGGCATCATCTATGGTATAGTGAAAATGAATGGGATTGGACTGCACTTCATTCAGGAAAAATTCTTTCCCAAAGGTTTCAAAGCGGGCATCATGATGATGATGCGTATAATAAAGCAGGGTGGAGGTGCAAAAGCCGCCTAAAAGAATAAGGGTTGCCGCCCATTGTTTGAGAGTGAGAATGCGTTTCAAGAGAATACCTTCAACAGAGATTTGTATAAATATATGAGAGGGTGATATAAATAATGACCGGATCAAAAGATGATCCGGTCACGTCCGCTTTCTTTGCCAAGATATAGTTTTTCATCCGCTTCTTTCAGTATGGTTGTCATGTCGCTGTGATAATCATATTCTACCAGGCCATACGTCAACGATATGGTAAAGGTCTCAAATACACCGTCGAAGACGATATCCTTAATCTTTTGGCGAAGCTTCTCTAAAGCAATTACCGCATCGTCTCCGTTCAATTTCGGGAATATCAGTAAAAATTCCTCGCCGCCCCAGCGGGATATAAAGGAATCCGGCGGCAGTTCCTTTCGGAACGTGTCGGAAATCTTCTTAAGCACTACGTCGCCTACATCATGTCCATAGGTGTCATTCACGTGTTTGAAAAAGTCTATGTCGCACAAGCAGATACTGATCTGATTCTCTGGATTCTGAAGCAGGGAATCCAGAAATTCCATGGTACTGCGTCGGTTATAGAGACCGGTCAGGGTATCTGTGTTGGCCTGTTTCATAAGCTGTCTGTTATACTCAATCAGTTTGCCTTCCAGTTCCTGGGAGTCTGCACTGAATATGTAAGCAGTCAATGCCAGTGACAGGAAAACAAAGAAGGTATTTACCATCTGCAGAACATTGCCAAGATCCGGTGCAAGTGTGAATACGGGAACATGGGACTGACAGTAGTAATACAGATAAATCCGGAGTATTAACAGGGCTGCTGTGTAGATAAGCTTGGCCTTCTCGTGCCTGTATTTGGAGAAAAAGCAAAATACCAGCAAGGTAATGATAAAGTGCTGGACGCCGATATTCCAGCCAAAACAGATTACATTGGCAATGGTCCATACCAGCACATAAATATTTAGCGCGCAGTATGAGGTAAAGGAACTCCAATAATAGGAACAAACAAAAGCGAGCATAAATATAACCAGAGAAGTAATGGAAAAAATAAGCCCGCCAATGTGTGAAGTGATTGCAATCAGTATACTGTTAACCAGAGAATAGACTGCCATGGAAAGTATCAGCAGTCTGATAACAACGATCAGCTTGGAAGATTCATTTCTCCGACCCGTGTCTTTGCATATATTTTCATAAACCTTGGCCCAAACGGAATTTTCTTTCATTATCCTAGTCTTTCATGAATAGAGTTTATTTGCTAAAAAATGATATACATGTTTATATTACACCTTTTGGGGTACTAATGCAAACAAAGAATATTGATTTATTAGAAAAAAATTTACAATTTATCTTTTAACAGAAAATTGGTAGAATAAAAGGCAAAGGAGATAAAAATATGCAGTCTGCCAAAGTGAAGTATTCTATTAAACATAAACTGATTCTGCTTTCCATGGTAGTGGCGGTTCCCTTTCTGGTGATGGTCATCTACCTGATTTATGCGCTCTATACTTACAGCAATGCATATGACAACATTGTGAGCAATATGACTGTGGCAAATAACTATAATCTGAACTTCAAGGAAGAGATGGATGAGAGCCTCTATAAGCTGGTGGTAGGCTATGTCACTTTTGAGACAGTGGGGGAGGATAAGAGCCTGAAGGATCCTTATGTATTGTTGGATGAGCTGCGCAGTGAGTTCGGTAACCTGATGAGTATTACCTCAGACGGTGAGAGCCGCGCCTGGCTGCAGATTCTGATGCGCAACATTGACACGCTGGATGCCAGGGTAGACGATATCAAGGCCAATCTTGAGAATGGTAAAAGTTATGATGTGAACATTGAGATGTTGGATAACAATATTTATATCATGACGGAACTGATTCAGGATAACATCCAGTCTTATATCTATTATCAGACTAAGAGCATGGAACACCTGACGGAGCAGTTGAATGCCAAGGTACATACATTTACGATATTCTGCGGCGTGCTCCTGTTTCTGCTGATGGCTTTGGTGGTCCTGCTGATTGTCATGACGGTCACCAGTATTACCCGGCCGATCAGAGAGCTGTCAGGGGTGACCAAGAAGGTGTCTGAAGGGGACTTCTCGGCCCGCACTTACGTGGATTCAGATGATGAGCTGGCCGTCCTTGCGGATAGCGTCAACAGTATGACTCAGAGTATTGAAGAGCTGGTACAGAAGATTAAGGAGGACGAGCGCAAGATGCGGCGGGCGGATCTTCGGCTTTTACAGGAACAGATAAACCCGCACTTTCTGTATAATACATTGGATACCATCGTGTGGCTGATTGAGGGCAACGACCCTGACAAGGCGGTGAATGTGGTCATGTCTTTGTCGGAGTTTTTTCGGCTGGTGCTGTCGAAGGGACGGGAGTATATCACCATACAGGAGGAAGAGCTTCATATTAAGAGTTATCTGGAGATTCAGCAGGTGCGGTATCGGGATATTCTGGAATATGAGATTGAGATTGCGCCTGAACTTTACCAATATAAGATTTTAAAGCTGACCTTACAGCCCCTGGTGGAAAATTCTCTTTATCATGGGATCAAATACAAGCGCGCAAAGGGAACCATCAGTGTGACTGGCCATCTGCAGGAAGGTGAGATACATTTTGCAGTGCAGGATAACGGTGTGGGTATGGGAGAGGAAGAGCTTGAGAAACTCAGGGCAGAGATTGAGAAGCCATGTCAGGACACGGAGAAGGGCTTCGGGCTTGCCAATGTCAACGAACGTATCCGCATGAATTTCGGGGCTGAATATGGCATGAAGATTGCTTCTGCCAAAGGAAAGGGAACCCGCGTGGAAATTATTATTCCTGCGGTCTGCTATGCGGCGGACAGAGAGGAGCAGAATGATTAAGAACAGCGCTTTTATCAATAAGCTAATTTTTATATTTTTTGCCGTGATATTGCTTTTGATGATACTTGGCGGACGGTTTTTTACCAATATTGAGGAAGATACTTACGTGAGCGAGGAGGAAGACCGGATTGTGGTGGGGGTGTCGCAGCTGGGCAGTGAGTCCGGCTGGCGGACGGCCAATACGGAGTCTGTGCAGAATGCCTTCACACAGCAGAATGGGTATTTCCTGATCTTTAACAATGCGAGACAGAAGCAGGAGAATCAGATTAAGGCCATCCGCAGCTTCATTTCCCAGAGAGTGGATTATATCGTGTTCGCACCTGTGGTGGAGACCGGCTGGGAGACTGTATTGCAGGAGGCCAGGGAGGCCGACATTCCGGTGATTCTTATGGACAGAAAAGTGAATGTAAGAAACGACGGCCTGTATGTGACCTGTGTGGGCAGCGATTTTGTGGAAGAAGGCGAACGGGCGGGCCGTTGGCTGGAAGAGGATCTTGCGAGACGGGGTATGGATGAGAGGAATGTCAATATTGTGGTGCTAAAGGGAACCCAGGGATCCTCTTCCCAGATTGGCCGTACAATCGGGTTCTCCGTGGTGGCCGCCAAACATGATAACTGGAATATTCTTGAGCAGGAGTATGCGGATTTTACCTCGGCCAAAGGCAAAGAAGTGATGGAGAGTTTCCTGAGGAAACATCCTGATATTGATGTGGTGGTCTCCCATAACGATGATATGACCTTTGGAGCGATTGAAGCCATCAGGGCTTCCGGACGGACGGTGGGAATCGGCGGCGAAATTACGATTATTTCCTTTGATGCAGTTCGCGGGGCGCTTGAGATGGTAGCGGATGGGACCATTAACGTGGATATTGAGTGTAACCCGAACCAGGGGGAATACCTGTCCAGGGTCATTGAGATGCTGGAAGCCGGAGAAAAAGTGGAAAAACAGTATTACGTGGAAGAGAACGTCTTTACGATGGAAAATGTGACAGAGGAGTTGCTGGAAGAGAGGAATTATTAGAAGGGAGAAGACAGGCTATGTTGAAAATATTTTTGGTGGAGGACGAGAGCATCGTCAGGGAAGGACTGCGGGATAATATACCCTGGCAGCAGTATGGTTATGAGTTTGTGGGAGAGGCCAGCGATGGGGAGATGGCGCTGCCGCTGATACAGAAGACCAAGCCGGATGTCCTCTTGACGGATATTAAGATGCCTTTTATGGACGGATTGTCTTTAAGCCGTATCGTGCATCAGGAATTTCCGGATATGAAGATCATTATCATCAGCGGCTATGATGACTTTGAGTATGCGAGGCAGGCCATCTCCGTAGGCGTGGAGCAGTATCTGCTAAAGCCCATTACCCGGGCGAATCTGCAGAAGGTGCTGACGCAGCTGCGGGCAAAGATTGAGTCGGAACAGGAACAGAAGCATTATCAGGAAAAGTTTCAGGATGAATCCCGGGAGTATGAACAGTTTTCCCGCACCAATTTCTTTGTTAAGGTGTTTGAGGGACGTATGCCGGTACAGGATATCTATGAGGAGGCGGCGAAGCTTTCCCTTAAGATCAATGCACCCTGTTATAATATTCTGATGTTCAGTCTGTTAGAGAAGCGCGCCGGAGAGAATATGGGATTTGAGTCGGAGGGCTTTGCCAGGAAACGGGAGGAACTGCTGCATTATTTTGTGCGCTATCCGGAGAATTTAGTATTTCGTTGGAATGTTAATACTTACGGGGTCCTGATTAAGGGCAGCGCGGAACAGATGAAGGAACTGACGGACAGGTGTCTTGAGAATGTAGAGCGGATCTGCCGTCCTACGGAGGATATCGTGGACTGGTATGCGGCGGTGGGAGAGCCGGTGGAGAGACTGAGCCTTCTGGCGGAGTGTTACAGCAGGGTGAATCACCTCTTTGCGTATCGTTTTCTGATGCCTCAGGTGCATATATTTACCGAAGAAGTGACGGTTGATTATATGCCGCAGAGAGGGGAGGGCAAGTTCAAGGACATTGATTCTTCCAAGATGGATCCGGAGCTGATCCGGGATTTCCTGCTTCGCGGCAGCAGAGAGGACATACCGGAATTTGTGGACAGTTACCTGCTTGCCATCCGTGAGGCGCTGCAGTCCAGGATGTTCCAGAATTATCTGGTGCTGCACGTGCACTTTGTGACCCTTGCCTATGTGGAATCCATTGGCGGTGATAAGGAAGAGTTCATGGAAAGCGCCGGCGATGGGCAGATACAGGATGAAAAGCTGACGGCGGAAGAAATAGCGCCCTATATCCGGGGTATGCTGGATAAGGCCATGGAACTGCGGGACCGGGAATCTGATAATCAGAGCAAACGGGTGCTTAAGAAGGCGCTTGATTATATAGAAGAGAATTATGCGCAGGAGTCATTCTCCCTAAACTCGGTGGCGGGCGAAGTCAATGTCAGCGCCAACTATTTCAGCGCTATTTTCAGCCAGGCCATGCAGGTGACCTTTATTGAGTATGTGACCCAGAAGCGGATGGAGAAGGCCAAGAAGCTTCTGAAACAGACGGAGAAGCATGCCGGAGACATAGCCCTGGAAGTGGGCTATAAGGATCCTCATTATTTCAGTTTCGTCTTTAAGAAGACACAGGGCTGCACGCCCAGAGAGTACCGGGCGGGCCTGAAATCTTAAACCCTGAAAGGCATGTCGCTTTCCTTGTGTACGATCTCCCAGGGGATTTCCTGGGAAACCACAGAGATCCCCCTTAGTTTCTGTATCATGCATTCTGCCGCGCTCTGACCTATTTCGTGTGGTTTGTGAGTCAGCGTGGTGATGCGGATTTTACTCAGGTCGCTTAAGTAGCTGTTGTCAAAGCAAACCAGGGAGAGGTCCTGAGGCACCCGGATATCCGCATAGGAAAGTTCCTTGATCAGCCAGTAGGCGGCTTCATCATTGTAACAGATAACGGCAGAACAGCCCGGCAGCTTTTCCTGAAGGAATCTGGTGAGAAAACGGGTATCCTGCCTTTTGCGCAGAGATTCGATGTCTGTGGTGTCAAACCATCCTACGTGGCGGTCTTTCAGTTCGTATCCAAGGTCCCGCAGGCAGGAGGCGGCGCCCAGATAGCGTTCCGGTCCCTGCAGATCGTCCATCTTGAACAGGCCGGCAATGCGGGTGTGCCCTGCTTCCACCAGGTGCCTGGCCAGCAGATAGCCGCCATAATAGTTGTCGTCCTTGATGCAGATTTCGTCAGCCAGGGCGCTGTAGCGATTGTGTAAAAAGAGAAGGAAAGTTCCTTCTTTTTTAAATTTCTCATACAGATCCAGATTAGGGGTGGGTAAGGTGCTCTTGGAGCCCTCGACTATCATACCCCGGGGCGGATTCTGCAGCAGGGTCAGAAGATGTTTTCTTTCTATAGAGATATCGTTATCGGTAGGATATACCTGTATCTGATAACCATGGGCAGCCAGTGTGTTCTGAATATCACTCAGCAGGCCGGGATAGATATATTCCTGACTGCTGGCGATCAGAACGGGAATGATGTTGCGTTCCGGGAGCGGAAGCAGACCGGTGGCATAAGAGCCGCTTCCCTGACGGCTTACGACGATACCCTGACTGCGCAGGCATGAAAGCGCTGCTCTCACGGTCTGCCTGCTGACCTGATATTGTGTGCAGAGTTCAGCTTCGGTGGGAAGGGCGGTAATCCCCTTCTTTAAGTTATCCGTAATCTGCTCTGTGAGTAGTTTCGTGAGAGTTTCGTATTTATTCATGATAGAAAATCCTCTTTCTGTTCATTGTTTGTTCACAAAATATACAATATTTATTCATAAAAAATTCCGCAATCGGAAAAAAATATAATCTCCTGTCAGGATATGACAACTTTCACAGTATAGTGTGAGGGGTTAGTATAACCTATTTTATGGTAAAAATCAATAAAATTTAAACAAAATCGTAAAAAATCATCACACTTTTTGAAATTTGTACCGAACAATATTGACATATATAAAATTTGTATTGTTGACATCACCCAAAATACAAAAATGCGATTTTTTAGAGTTGAAGAGATTAGTTTGTTCTGTTAAAGTGGTTTCAGGAACAAGAAGCCAGAGAGGTTTCCGGTTCCGGAACATATTTCAATTCTTCATAATTGAATGAAAATGAAAGGGAGGAAATTGAGTAATGAAGAAGAAATTAGCAGTTTTACTTGCAGGCACCATGGTAATGGCAAGTCTTGCAGCATGTGGCGGCAGCGAAGCTCCGGCTGAGCAGGCAGCAGCACCTGCAGCAACAGAGGAAGAACCCGCAGCAGAAGAGCCTGCAGCAGAGGAACCCGCAGCAGAAGAGCCTGCAGCAGAGGAACCCGCAGCAGAAGAGCCTGCAGCAGAGGCATCTGGCGAGCTGATCAAGGTTGGTATCATCAACAACGATCCTAATGAGTCCGGTTATCGTACAGCTAACGTTAACGACTTAAAGGAAGCTTTCACAGAAGAGAATGGTTATGACGCTTCTTTCGCATACAGCCTTAAGAACGACGAGCAGGTTGCAGCAGCTCAGAAGTTCATCCAGGACGGTGTTGATTATCTGCTTCTCTCTGCAGCTGATGTATCTGGTTGGGATTCCGTATTAACTGATGCACAGGCAGCAGGTATTGACGTAATTCTTTTTGACCGTACAATCGATGCAGATGAGAGCCTTTACGTAGCTTCTATTGTATCTGATATGGACAAAGAGGGTGAGACCGCTGTTAACTGGTTAAAAGATCAGGGTCTTAGCGAGTACAACATTATCCACCTTCAGGGTGTTATGGGTTCCGCAGCTCAGGTTGGACGTTCCGGCGCACTTGACGCAGCAGTTGCATCCGATGGCTGGAATCTTGTTACACAGCAGACAGCTGAGTGGAACGCAGAGAAAGCACAGCAGATTGTTCAGTCCGTTATCGACTCCGGTGAGTCCTTCAACGTAATCTATGCTGAGAACGATGATATGGCTAAGGGCGCTGTAGCAGCACTTGACAAAGCTAACATCTCTCACGGCGTAGGCAAAGACGTTATCATCATGGGCTTTGACTGCAACAAGTGGGCACTTGAAGAGCTGCTTGCAGGCAACTGGAACTATGATGGACAGTGTAATCCTTTCCAGTCTTCTTACATCGATGAGATCATCAAGACTCTTGAGTCTGGCGGCACAATCTCTGAGAAGACAGTCATCATGGATGAGAAGGGCTTTGACGCTACCACGATCACACAGGAAGATGTAGATAACTACGGTATCTAATCTGTAAAAAAGATTTACAATGAGTGATATAAGTAGTAAAATTAAGTAAGAAATAAGCGCGGCGCAGCAAATGTGAATATTCATAGGCCTGCACCGCGCTTTTTTCACAAAAAACTATAATTATTGGGAGGTGAACCTGGGAGTGGAAGACAATATTGTATTAAAAATGAGAAATATCCACAAGATCTTTCCCGGGGTGCGTGCCCTGCAGGGCGTGGATTTTACACTGCGTAAAGGTGAGATTCATGCGCTTATGGGTGAGAACGGTGCCGGGAAATCAACACTGATCAAGGTTTTGACCGGTGTTTATGGCAAGGAGGAAGGTGAGATTTTTCTCGAGGGTAAAGAGGGGGCAGTCATGATCCACTCGCCTCAGGATGCACAGAAGATGGGGATCAGTACCGTGTATCAGGAGATTACGCTCTGCCCGAACCTTTCCGTTGCGGAGAACATGTTTATCGGACGTACCGATAATGTTGTCCAGAACTGGAAAAAAATGAATACAGATACTGAAAAAATCTTACAGTCGCTGGATATTCCGGCGAAACCTACACAGCAGCTGGAAAGCTGCTCTATCGCAGTGCAGCAGATGATTGCCATCGCACGTGCGGTTGATATGGAGTGTAAGGTATTAATTCTGGATGAGCCTACATCGTCTCTGGATGAGCAGGAAGTTGCGAAGCTGTTCAAGCTGATGCGCGACCTTCGTTCCAGAGGGGTTGGTATCATCTTCGTTACGCATTTCCTGGATCAGGTGTATGAAGTGTGTGACAGAATCACAGTTATGAGAGACGGTAAACTTGTGGGAGAATATCCGATCAAGGATCTTCCTCGTGTGCAGCTGGTATCCAAGATGCTTGGTAAGGAGTTAGACGACTTGTCTGACATCAAGGGCGATCAGCAGGCATTTAAGAAAGACGCTGATGCAGTTCCCGTATTTGAGGCGCAGGGTCTTGTGAGTGATGCGGGTATCAAACCTTTCGACTTCCACATTGATAAGGGAGAGGTTAACGGCTTTACCGGTCTGCTTGGTTCCGGACGAAGCGAATGTGTCCGTTCCATCTTTGGCGCTGACCGCGTGATGGGCGGAACCGTCAAGATGAAGGGAAAGAGTGTCAAGATTTCCAAGCCGCTTGATGCCATGAAGAACGGTATTGCATACCTTCCTGAGGATCGTAAGATGGATGGTATTGTAGGCGACCTTTCTGTGCGCGATAATATCATTCTGGCACAGCAGGTGCTCAAAGGCTTCTTTAAACCTTTCTCCAAAGCAGAGGCTAATAAGGTTGCAGATGAATATATTAAACTCTTAAATATCAAGACTGCGTCTAAGGATACGCCGATTAAATCACTTTCCGGTGGTAATCAGCAGAAGGTTATCCTGGCACGCTGGCTCTTTACCCATCCTGAGTATCTGATTCTGGATGAGCCTACGAGAGGTATCGATGTGGGTACGAAGGTGGATATTCAGAAACTGGTTCTGAAACTGGCTTCGGAGGGTATGAGTGTTACCTTCATCTCTTCCGAACTGGATGAGATGCTGCGTACCTGTTCACGGCTGGTTGTCATGCGTGACCGCAAGGTGGTAGGCGAACTGACAGGACAGGATCTGAACCAGACTACGGTTATGAGTACCATCGCAGGAGGTGACAAATAATGGGAAAAAGTGAAACAGTCAAAGCCAATAATTCAAACTTCCTGATGAAGCTGGTCAAGAACCAGTGCTTCATCCCGTTGGCGGCACTTTTACTGCTGGCGTTGATCAATCTGGTTGCAGATCCCGCATTCTTTAAGATCAGTCTGGGATATAATGCAGCAGGCAATCCGGTTTTGTCAGGCTTCCTGATTACGATTTTAGACAGCGGATCGGAGCTTGCGATTCTGGCAATCGGTATGACGCTCGTGACAGCGGCTTCCGGCGGTCAGGATATCAGTGTGGGTGCAGCCATTGCTATTGCGGGCAGTGTTCTTTTGCGCGTACTGTGCGGTGATAATTCCCGTCCGGAGACATTGCAGGCTCCCATCATTGTAGCATTTCTTGTAAGCTGTGTGGTAGCAATGCTGTTTGGCGCCTTTAATGGTGTGCTGGTGGCCTACTTTAAGATTCAGCCTATGATTGCGACCCTGATCCTGTTTACGGCAGGACGTTCCATTGCGGCATGGATCAATAACAACGAGCTTCCGGTTATCAGCGACCCCAGCTTTAAATACTACGGAGAATTTATACCGGGTATACCGATTCCGACACCGGTGTTCATTGCGGTTGCATGTATTATTATCATTGGTATTGTATTGAAAGTGACTAATTTAAGAATTTATACACAGGCGGTTGGTATCAACCAGAGTTCTTCCAGACTGAACGGTTTAAATCCGGCACTCATCAAGGTATTGGCCTTTGTGATTCTGGGTCTGTGTGTGGCAGTGGTAGGTCTGATCAAGGTAAGCCGTATTTCTTCCATCAACTATTCCGTTATCGCGAAGGATATTGAGATGGATGCGATTTTGGCAGTTGCTCTTGGCGGTAACGCCTTAAGCGGTGGTAAGTTTAACATGACAGCTTCCATCATCGGCGCCTATGTAATCCAGTTCCTGACAACTACACTGTATAAGTTCCAGGTGCAGTCGGATGCACTTCCGGCATATAAGGCTGTCGTCGTTATCGTTCTGGTGATAGTCAGCGCTCCTACCGTGAGAGAGTATTTCTCCTCCCTCACCAAGAAGATGAAACTGAGTAAGGAGGTGGCATAATATGGCAAAGACAGATAAGAAAGCAGCACCGGCAGGCAATGGTCTGGCCAATAAGTTGCGCAATGCCAGCGACACAAACTTACTTCTCAGCATTACAGTTATCGTGTTCTTCCTGATGTATATCGGCGCTATTGTATTTCAGGGATCCGGTTTCTTAAAACCGCAGACGTTTTTCAATATTTTAAATAACAATGCGGCCCTGATTATTCTGGCATGCGGCCTGAGCCTTGTCATGATCACCGGCGGAATCGATATTTCCGTGGGCGGTATTACGGCATTGATCAGTATGTGCTGCGCTGTGTATCTTGATTATAAGGGTGGTAATGTGTTTGTTTCCGTGCTGATTGCGTTGGCGATCGGTCTGGCATTTGGTCTTTTCCAGGGCTTCCTGGTAGCCTATCTGGATATCCAGCCCTTTATCGTGACGCTGGCAGGTATGTTCTTTGCAAGAGGTATGACCACGATTGTAAATACCAAGCCCTTTAACGTAGAGAATGAGGCATTTAAAGCGCTGAAGATGACACGTATCATCATGCCCGGTATGGGTTCTGTGAATAAAAAGGGTGTGTACATCGATGCTTATGTGGAGATTGGCGTGATCATTGCGATCCTTGTGGTAATCGTTATGTTCTGCCTGCTCAGATGGACCAAACTTGGCCGTTCTTTCTATGCGGTGGGCGGTAATATGCAAAGTGCTCTGATGCTTGGTATCAATGTGAAGAGAACAAAGTTCATCTCGCATGTACTCTGCGGCCTTTTGGCAGGCATCGGTGGTTTCGTTTACTTCCTGCATGTGGGTTCCGGTTCGGCATCTCATGCGTCCGGTGCGGAGATGGATGCGATTGCTTCCTCCATCATCGGCGGTACGATGCTGACGGGTGGTGTGGGTAATATCGTCGGTACCTTCTTCGGCGTGTTATCTTTGAGTACGATTCAGAACGTTGTATCTTCTGCAGGTCTTGATGAGGCATGGTGGACGGGTATTACAAGAGCGGTTATGCTCTGTCTGTTCCTGTTGATTCAGAGTGTGGTTATGTCTGCAAGAAAGAAGAGAATGGCAGAAGCCAAAAATTAATTTTGTGATACATACAAGCTGCCGGATCGGTGATATCCATTGCCGGCCGGCAGTTTTGCATAAAAGAGCATCACCATAATTGATAACTTATTGAAGAAGCAGGTCTATTCTTCTATCTGAAAGTGTGTTATGATAAAATTACTCAGGGGTTTCGGAACACGGCAGATGGAAAGGAAGGACCTAAGATGAAGAGGATAGGGGTTAAGTTTGCGTTGGCCATTATGGTTCTTGCGCTGATTGGGATTATTTCGCTGGGGATACTCGCGAACAGCCTGACAACAATTACAGCGGGAAGCCAGAAGGTCATGGACAATGAAGTGGAGAAGATTAATCTGATCCATGGAATTTATGAGGACTATCTGGATATGTACATGAATGTGTATGCACATATCAATGGGAAGCTTCTGAGAGTTATGGACAAAAAGGCAGAGGCGATTCTGGAAACAAGGGAAGAAATGTGGCAGTATATGGAGGAATATAAGGCCGGCATTGATTCACCGGAGGTGGAGGAAGTCTATGTTCTTTTAGAGAGCAGGCTGCATAATTTTGACAATTATGTGGATGCGGTCATTGAGGCCAGCAGAGAAAACGATAAGGACAGGGCCAATGCGCTCGTTTCCAATAACCTGGGCATGCTTAACAATACCATCGACACTAATATGAACAAACTTCTTGAATTCTCTGCGGCAGAACTGGATGTAAGCAAGGCACAGCTGCGGCAGGAGGCGGAAGAGTCCTATACTGTGATCGTCGTGGTGATTGTGCTGCTTGTTGCGGCGGCGATTCTGATAACCATTATTGCAATCCGTCTGATTGTGGTTCCTATCCGTAAAATTGCAGTGGCGATCAACGGTATGATTGAGGACATCCACAATGGGAAAGGCAGTCTTACAGAGAGAGTGCCGGTACAGACCAAAGACGAGATCTCCACACTGGCCAGGGGAGTCAATGAGTTTTTAGATATCTTACAGGAAATGATAGGCGGCGTGATTTCCTGCAGTGAGGAAATTGATCTGCAGCAAAAGAGCGTCCATGATGTGGTGGAGGAGACCAATCAGAGTGCCAGCGAGACCTCCGCTACCATGCAGCAGCTTGCTGCCAGTATACAGGAAGTATCTGCCACTGCGGCATATGTGAACGAGAATACCAGACAGGCGGAGGAATCCGTGAGCGAGATGGTCAACAGGGCTGTGAAAGGAACGGCGTTTGCAGAAGAAATCAGAAGCCGAGCCGAGAAACTCAGAAAACTTGCCCAGGACAGCAAAGAGACGGCAAGCGGTATGATTCGGGAGTTCGATGTGGCATTGCAGGCATCCATTGAGGACAGTCATCAGATAGAAAATATCGGTAATCTGACAGGGGATATCTTAAGCATTGCTGCCAAGACAAACCTGTTGGCTCTGAATGCATCCATTGAGGCGGCAAGAGCAGGAGAAGCCGGTAAGGGATTTGCAGTGGTGGCTGACGAGATTCGCGTGCTGGCAGATGGTTCTAAAGAGACAGCCAATAATATCCAGCAGATTTCCAAAGGTGTTGTGGAAGCAGTTATGAAACTGGCAGATAATGCCAATAATCTGGTGAATTTCATCAATGAGAGGATTCTACCGGACTATGAGATTCTGGAACAGACCGGTGAACAATATCTGCATGATTCCATCACAGTGGATCAGATGATGGTTGAGATGCGGGAATCCATGGAAAATATTGGCACAATGATGCGGGACGTGGCACAGTCCAATGATAATATCACCAACAATGTTCAGGAGAGCGCGCAGGGAGTTACGGGTATCGTTGGTAATACCACAGCGCTGGTCAATAATATGCAGAACATTATAGGCGCACTGGATCAGGTGTCCAACGTAATCAGCCATTTGTCCGAACAGACGGCATGTTTTCAGGCCTGACAATGGCATTTTACAGGATTGGATAAGTTTAGGGGCTGCCTGATGGCGGCCCTTTTTAAAACTATAAACAAATATGGAGGGTGATAGTATGAACACAGTAAAGAACTACAAATTTTGGTTTTGTACAGGTTCTCAGGATTTATATGGAGATGAGTGCCTGAGGAAAGTAGCGGATCATTCTGCTAAGATTGTAGAGGGTCTGAATGCTTCCGGCAATCTGCCTTTTGAGGTGGTATTAAAGCCTACACTGATCAGCCAGGCTTCTATCCGTCAGACATTTAACGATGCAAACAACGATTCCGAGTGTGCAGGCGTGATCACATGGATGCACACATTCTCTCCGGCTAAAATGTGGATTCTTGGATTGAAAGAGTTTAGGAAACCCTTATGCCATCTGCATACACAGTTTAACGAAGAACTTCCTTATGACACTATCGATATGGATTTCATGAACGAGAATCAGTCTGCGCATGGAGACAGAGAGTATGGGCATATCGTAAGCCGCATGGGCATCGAACGCAAGATTATCGTAGGCCACTGGGCTAATGAGAACGTACAGAAGCAGCTGGGCAGCTGGATGCGCACAGCACTGGGCATCATCGAGTCTTCTCACATCCGTGTGTGCCGTTTCGGTGACAATATGAATAATGTAGCCGTGACAGAGGGCGATAAAGTAGAAGCACAGATTAAGTTTGGCTGGGAGATTGACCATTACTGCGTCAATGATCTGGTAGAGTATGTGGATGCAGTGCCGCAGGGTGAGGTCAATGCACTGGTAGACGAGTATTACAGCAAATATAAGATTATCGACGAGGGCAGGGACCTGGATGAGTTCAGGAAACATGTGGCAGTACAGGCACAGCAGGAGATTGGTATTGAGAAATTCCTGGTAGAGAATGATTATCATGCAATCGTGACGCACTTCGGTATGCTGGGCGGTTTAAAACAGCTTCCGGGTCTTTCCATTCAGAGATTGATGGAGAAAGGCTATGGCTTCGGCGCTGAGGGAGACTGGAAAGTGGCGGCTATGGTCCGCATGATGAAATTGATGACAGCGGATATCAAGGATGCAAAGGGTACTTCCATGATGGAAGACTATACCTACAATCTGGTGCCCGGCAAAGAGGGTATCTTACAGGCGCATATGCTGGAAGTATGTCCTTCTGTGGCTGATGGCGAGATCGGCATTAAAGTCTGCCCGCTGTCCATGGGCAACAGGGAAGATCCTGCCCGTCTGGTATTTACCTCTAAGACAGGTCCGGCAGTGGCGTGTTCTTTAGTAGATCTGGGCACAAGGTTCAGACTGCTCATCAATGCAGTGGACTGCAAGAAGGTGGAGAAGCCTATGCCGAAACTGCCTGTGGGCACAGCATTCTGGACACCCCAGCCTAATATGGAAATTGGCGCTGCCGCATGGATTCTGGCCGGCGGTGCACATCATACAGCGTTCTCTTATGATCTGAGTGTAGACCAGATGGTAGACTGGGCGGCAGCTATGGGCATCGAGAGTGTAGTGATCGACAAGGATACCACGATTAGAGGCTTTAAAAACGAACTGAGATGGAATGAAGCATCCTTTTAAGCATGTATGGACAGCGCATATGCTAAGTGCGCTGTCCTGAAGAAAGATATTTCATAGAAAGAAACAGGAGGTATAAGATGGGAGCAAGAGAAACGATTGCAAGTGGTAAATCTGTGTTGGGGATTGAGTTTGGCTCTACCCGCATTAAGGCAGTGCTGGTGGACGAGAATAACAAGCCCATTGCATCCGGAGCGCATGATTGGGAGAACAGGCTGGAGAACGGTATCTGGACCTATAGCCTGGATGATATCTGGAACGGCTTACAGGATTGTTACAAGAAGCTGACAGAGGATGTGGAAGCGCAGTATGGCGAGAAGCTGACAAAGATCGGCGCTGTCGGATTCAGTGCGATGATGCATGGCTATATGGCTTTTAATGAGAAAGACGAGCTGATGGTACCCTTCCGCACATGGAGAAATACCATCACAGAGGAGGCTTCCAATAAGCTGACCACACTCTTTAACTATCACATTCCGCAGAGATGGACGATCGCGCATCTGTATCAGGCTATTCTGAACGGGGAAGAGCATGTGGGTGACTTGAAGTTCGTGATCACGCTGGCAGGGTATATTCACTGGAAACTCACCGGGAAGAAAGTTGTGGGCGTGGGTGAGGCTTCCGGTATGTTCCCGATTGACATTGCGACAGGGCAGTTCAATGAAAAGATGATTCAGCAGTTTGATGAGACTGTGGCAGATAAGAAGTACGGCTGGAAGTTAAAAGATGTTCTGCCTGAAGTCTATACGGCAGGAGAGCAGGCAGGAACCCTGACGGAAGAGGGAGCAAAACTCTTAGATCCCACAGGGACACTGCAGGCAGGTGTGCCGTTCTGTCCGCCGGAAGGGGATGCAGGTACAGGCATGGCAGCAACCAACAGCGTAGCGCAGCGTACCGGTAACGTGTCCGCAGGCACCAGCGTATTTGGTATGATCGTTATGGAGAAGGAACTGTCCAAAGTGTATGATGAGATTGATCTTGTGACTACGCCGGACGGCAGCCTGGTGGCTATGGTACATTGTAACAACTGTACCTCCGACTTGAATGCATGGGTGAACCTGTTCAAAGAATACTCGGAAGTAATGGGTATGAAGGTAGATATGAACGAACTCTACGGCAATCTTTACCGCAAAGCCCTGGAAGGGGATGATGACTGCGGCGGCCTGCTTGCGTATAACTATTTCTCTGGTGAGCATGTGACCGGTTTTAACGAGGGTCGGCCCTTGTTCGTGCGCACACCCGATGCGAAATTTAACCTGGCAAACTTTATGAGGACACATCTCTTCACATCCCTGGGCGCTTTAAAGACCGGACTGGACATTCTCTTGAAAGAAGAGGACGTTCGTGTGGATGAGATCTTAGGACATGGCGGTCTGTTCAAGACGAAAGGTGTTGGTCAGAGCATTCTGGCGGCGGCCATTGATGCACCGGTAAGCGTTATGGAGACAGCCGGCGAAGGCGGCGCATGGGGTATCGCCCTGCTTGCTTCTTATATGATCAATAAAGGTGCGGACGAGAGTCTGGCAGCTTTCCTGGAAGATAAAGTCTTTGCAGGGCAGAAGGGCGAGAAGCTTGAGCCTGTAGAGAAGGATGTGAAGGGCTTCAATGAATTTATGAAACGCTACAGCGCTGGACTTGCCATCGAGAGAGCGGCGGTGGAGAATACCTGAAATAATAGTGTGAGAAGAAGTTCTAAAGACGTCCCGACATTGGACGGGACGCCAAGAACTTCTAAGAGTTGCGTTGCAACTCCATCTCACACAGGAGAATACCTGAAATGCGGTATTCTCCGCACGAATCTCGACGGTTAGTTGAAGTGTAACGGAATGGAGGAAACAATGTTAGAAGAATTAAAGAAACGGGTCTATGAAGCGAATATGCTTCTTCCGAAATATGAACTGGTTACTTTTACCTGGGGCAATGTGAGTGAGATTGACCGTGAGAGCGGGATCTTCGCCATTAAGCCAAGCGGTGTTGATTATGACAAACTGACACCCGATGACATGGTACTGATGGATTTAAACGGCAATAAGGTGGAAGGCAAATACAATCCTTCTTCCGATACGGCGACCCACCTGGAACTCTACAAAGCATATCCGGAGATTGGCGGCGTGGTACATACCCATTCTTCCTATGCCACAAGCTGGGCACAGGCTGGCAGGAGCATTCCCTGCTACGGCACAACCCACGCAGACTATTTCTACGGTGAGATTCCCTGTCTGCGCTGCCTGAATGAGGATGAGATTGCGGATGCTTATGAGAAGAACACAGGTCTTTTGATCGTCAATGAGTTCAAGAGAATGGATAAAGACCCGGCGGCAGTACCTGCAGTATTGTGTAAGAATCACGGTCCCTTCTCCTGGGGTAAAGATGCCCATGAAGCAGTGCATAATGCAGTGGTGTTAGAGGAAGTTGCCAAGATGGCTTACCGTGCAGAGACTATCAATGCAAGGATACAGCCCGCTCCGCAAAAGCTGCAGGATAAGCATTATTACCGCAAGCACGGCGCCAATGCTTATTATGGACAGGGCAAATAGGAAATGAAACAAAAAGCATCAGGACCTGATCAAAGCAGATAGTTAAGGAAGATGCTGAAAAAAGTATGCCGGTGCGCAAGTTTATATAGTGACTTGCGCCCGGTTGTGTTATGATAGTGATGGTAGTAAAAGATACACAAATACATATCTATGGAGGTTGGCGATGAACAAATTAGAGTTACAAAAAACAGCTAATGAAGTTCGCAAGGGTATCGTGACAGCGGTACATGGCGCTAAAGCGGGACATCCGGGCGGATCTTTGTCAGCGGCAGATATTTTTACTTACCTGTATTTCGAGGAGATGAACATCGATCCGAAGGAGCCCAAGAAAGCGGACAGAGACCGTTTCGTACTTTCTAAAGGACATACGGCTCCGGGCCTTTATTCCGTACTGGCGAACAGAGGGTATTTCCCGGTAGAAGATTTAAAGACACTGCGCCACTTGGGTTCTTACCTGCAGGGACATCCCTGTATGCAGGAAACACCCGGTGTGGATATGTCTTCCGGTTCCCTGGGACAGGGTATTTCCGCAGCAGTAGGTATGGCCCTTGCAGCGAAAATGGACAATAAATCTTACAGAACATATACACTTCTCGGCGATGGCGAGATTCAGGAAGGACAGGTCTGGGAGGCGGCTATGTTTGCCGGACATCGTAAACTTGACAATCTGGTAGTGATCGTAGACAATAACGGGCTGCAGATTGACGGTAAGATTGATGATGTATGTTCCCCCTATCCGATTGACAAGAAATTTGAGGCGTTTAATTTCCACGTAATCAACATTGACGGCAATGACTTTGACCAGATTGATGCTGCTTTCAAGGAAGCGAAAGAAACCAAGGGTATGCCCACTGCTATCGTTTGTAAGACAGTGAAAGGTAAAGGCGTTTCCTTCATGGAGAACAATGCAGGCTGGCATGGCAAGGCTCCTAACGACGAGGAGTATGCTACAGCAATGGCAGATCTTGAGAAGATCGGTGAAGAATTAGGAGGTGCAAACTAATGGCAGATGTTAAGAAAATCGCAACAAGAGAAAGCTATGGTAATGCACTTGCTGAATGTGGTGCAGAGTTTCCGGATCTGGTAGTCCTGGATGCAGACCTTGCAGGCGCTACTAAGACGGGTGTGTTTATGAAAGCTTTTCCCGAGCGTCATATTGACTGTGGTATTGCAGAGTGTAATATGACCGGTATCGCAGCCGGACTTGCAACCTGCGGCAAGATACCTTTTATCAGTTCCTTCGCTATGTTTGCGGCAGGACGTAACTTCGAGCAGGTTCGTAATTCCATCGGTTATCCGCATCTGAATGTGAAGATTGGTGCAACCCATGCCGGTATTACGGTGGGTGAGGACGGCGCAACCCATCAGTGTAATGAAGATGTGGCTCTGATGCGCACCATTCCCGGCATGACAGTAATCGTACCTTCCGATGATGTGGAGGCGAAGGCGGCTGTCAGAGCGGCAATTGAAGTGGAAGGCCCTGTTTATCTGCGGTTTGGCCGCGCGGCAGTGCCGGTGATCAATGATAAGCCTGACTATAAATTTGAGATTGGCAAAGGCGTTCTCTTAAGAGAAGGCACAGATGTGACCATCGTTGCCAGCGGTATTACCGTTTCTTCTGCATTAGAGGCGGCAGAAATGCTTGCGGCTGACGGCATTCAGGCAGAAGTGATCAATATTCATACCATCAAACCTCTGGATGAGGAACTGGTGCTCGCTTCTGCGAAGAAGACCGGCAAGGTTGTGACGGCAGAAGAGCATACCGTGATCGGCGGACTTGGAAGCGCAGTGTGTGACTGCCTGTCTGAGAAACATCCGACTCCCGTACTGCGGATTGGTATGCAGGATACGTTCGGAGAATCCGGCCCTGCATCTGCACTGGTGGAGAAGTATGGATTAGACGGCAAGGGAATCTATGCAAAGGTAAAAGAGTTCGTAAAATAATTAACGATCTGGCGATAGAAAGGCATTTGGGATGTCTGAAAGAAAAAATATTTTATCTCCTTCCATTCTGGCGGCTGATTTCGCCAGGCTGGGAGAGCAGATTCAAGAAGCCTGTGAGGCTGGAGCAGAATATATTCATATTGATGTGATGGATGGCGTCTTTGTTCCGTCAATCTCTTTCGGTATGCCAGTGATCCGCACCATCCGTAAAGTAACGGATAAAGTGTTTGATGTACACCTGATGATTGTGGAACCGGAGCGCTACGTGAAAGAATTCATAGCCTGCGGCGCGGACAGTATTACATTCCACCTGGAAGCTACAGAGGATGCAGAGGCAACGATCAGTCTGATTCGCAGCCTGGGCTGTCGGGTTGGAATGTCAATCAAGCCAAGGACTCCCGTGGAAGTGGTCAGGAAATACCTGAGTAAGCTGGATATGCTTCTGGTGATGACAGTGGAACCGGGGTTTGGCGGTCAAAAGTACATACCCGAATCCACAGAACGTGTTCGCCAGATCCGCAAGATGGCCGATGAGCTGGGTGTAGATTTGGACATCCAGGTGGATGGCGGTATCACGAAGGACAATGTGAAAGTAGTGTTGGAGGCAGGCGCCAATGTGATTGTGGCGGGGTCTGCAATCTTTGGCGGGAATATCACAGAGAACGTGAAAGGGTATCTGGAACAGTTTTAAAGAGTTGAAAAGGCGAATCGGATGTGTATCTGATTCGCCTTTCGTAAATAATATTATTTTTTAACGTTCCTTATTGTCATCTAGAACCGTTTGAGGTAGCGGTAGATTCCTTTTATTCGGACGAAAATATGTCCAGATTAAAAGATTCAGTAGCGCAAATGGAAGCAACAGGGGTACAGTACATGAGGTAAGCCAGAACGTTTAAGCGGTGACCTGTCTTCATATTGGAGCAGGAGGATTGATGACTCCAATAGAATTGTTTATCGTATAGAAAACAATGTCTTAAAGATTGTCCAATGTGGATCGCATTATCGTGATAAGTAAAGAAATAGCATTTCCCTTTCTGAGGGTGGGGGATGCTATTTCTTTTTGCTGTTATACAAACCTTCTTTTCAACTGTATGTGCATATTATATCGAATATACTATAAATATATAACATTTTTTTAAAATATTTTCAAATACAATACTGATAATTTTTCAAAGCAATTTCTATACACAGTTCCATACCCTATTCCACAATATTCTGTAGCCACACGCCCTTTTTCACAAGGATAAATCCAATCACGCATTTGATCAGATCCCCTGCCTGTACGAAAGTAAATACAGCGACCACGGGCAGTGCCGTATAGCGGCTTAAGGTGAACGCAATCGTCACACTGACGCACCAGATAAAGACGCTGTCGAATAAGAAAGTGACGATGGTCTTGCCGCCTGAGCGCAGTGTGAAGTAGGATGCGTGGAGGAAGGCATTCTGGGGCATGAAGATGGCGGCAACCATGATAAAGTATGTGGCAAGCAGGCGCGCTTCCTCATTGGTCTTGAACAAGAGCGGGAAAAACCGCGCTAATAACAACATCACAAGAGCCATACAGGTGCAGCTGAAGACGGAAAAAGCGATCATCTTATTGTCTGTATCACGGGCTTCTTTCATTTTGCCGGCGCCCAAAAGCTGTCCTACGATGATAGCCACGGAATCTCCTAATGCGATAAAGACGATATTGAACACGTTGTTGATAGTATTGGAGATATTCAGGGCGGCGATCACGTTGAGACCGCGCACAGAATAACATTGGGTTAACATGGCCATACCGGCTGCCCACATGGTTTCATTGAGAAGAAGGGGTGTACCCTTTATCAGAATCTTCTGCACCAAGGCTCCGGGCACTTTTAACGTACTGTAAAGACCTTCCACGAAGGGATTCTCTGTCCTATGGCTGTGGGTGTGAAGCAGCACAATGGCGGCCTCCACATAACGGGAGGTGATAGTAGCGATGGCAGCGCCCTGCACGCCGAGGGCCGGTGCACCGAATTTACCATATATTAATATGTAGTTTAATACCAGATTTACAAAGACTGCCACCACGCCGGCTTTCATAGGCAGAATGGTCTGCCCGCATTCCCGCAGTGTGCTGGAATAGACCTGGACCATCATAAACGGCGGCAGTCCAAGCAACATGATCCAGAGATATTGCCGGCCATAGGCTAAAGTGGCGGCCACGCTCTCCGCAGTGCCCTCACCCTGCAAATAGGTTTCGATCAAAGAACTGCCGGCAGTCAGGAACAGGATGACCGTGAGCAGGGTAATCACAGAGACCATCCATACCTTGAAACGGACCGTCTGCCGGACGCCTTCCTCATTTTTCTGTCCAAAGTACTGGGCGGTAAAGATACCCGCACCGGATACGCCGCCGAACAGGCAGAGATTATAGACGAAGAGTAATTGGTTCACGATGGCCACGCCGGACATCTGTTCCGTGCCGATTTGACCGATCATGATATTGTCTAAAAGACTTACAAAGTTAGTTATACCATTCTGAATCATAATCGGTACGGCGATGGCAAGCACCATTTTATAAAAAGCCTTGTCACCGACTAACTTATGAAAAAGACTGCATTTTGAAGTTTGTGCTGTTTTCATGTTCACTACCTCCCGGTCAGGGTTAAGATGATATTTTTCCCTGAAATCTGTGTGAGCTAAATCAACATTTTACAGTATCTTTCTGATATATGCAATGTGGTTTTTTATCATAAAATATCTTATTTTGTTGAATCAAAACTACATAGCCAGTCCATTTTTAGTGAAATTCATGACAATTTATACTTGATATTCTACGGATAATAAAATACTATTGAAGGAGAGAACCTTATTAAATACTATAACCTACAATAGTAATTGTAGAGATTACTGGAGGCATTGTTATGACACTTGAGAATTTAACGGATTGTGAACAGCTGGTAATGAAGACAGTATGGGATTCGGAGGAAGAGCTGAGTCTCATGGAAATTATGCAGAGGGTCAACGACAAGTATCACAAAGAGTGGAAACCTCAGACGGTATCTACGTTCCTGGCTCGTCTTGTGAGAAAGGGATATCTGAGACATTATCGTCAGGGGCGTGTGTTTTTCTATCAGATTCTTATTCCGCTCGAGGTGTATAAGGGTCAGTTGACAAGTGACTATGTGACCTTTTGGAATCATGATAACGCAGATGAATTTTTGTGTGCTCTGGCAAATGAGAGACCGTTACGACAAGATGAGATTGAAAGGATACAGAAGATGATCAATGGATTGGGCAAGTAATTTATTTATAGCGCTGTTAATGACGGATATCTCCGGAACATTATTCTATATTATGGGAATGATTTTCCGGAAGATATGGTTTAAGAAAGACGTGCGTTTGGTCCGCTTTGCGACCATAGTCGTATTGTGCGCGTATGTATTGCCGGTGGTCTATTTCATATTGCAGATAGGCCGATGGATTGAGAAAGGAATGCACAGCAGTATCAATTTATTCTATAACACGCCAAGAACAATGGAAGTATTCACCATCCTGGGATGGGTGTGGCTGGGATTGTTTTTGACGCTGCTGGCATACAAATTGTACTGCCGCCGTCGTTGGACTATGGTTTGTAGAGGTAATATTCCCGAAGAAGATGAGGAAACCAAACGACGTTTTAAGGAAATATGTGCTGAACTGGGCATAAAGGGTAAGGTAACTCTGTGCAGGAATGATTCTGTCAATGTGCCATGCATCACCTACTATCATGGAATGGTAGTGATACTGCCTTTGAATAAGTACACGGAAGAAGAGATGGAAATCATTCTCTATCACGAACTGTGCCACTACCTGGAAAGAGATTTGCCGCTCAGGACACTTGGTATCATGGTTACACTGCTGCATGTGTTTAATCCTGTTGTGCACATCATGTCCAGGCAGATGACACTGCTCTGCGAGATGAGCTGCGACAGGCTGGTATGTGAGAAGGCAAGCAATAAATTTTCAGATCAGCACTATTTTCAGGTAATCTTTGATATGTTAAAAGGTGAGAAGACAAGAGAAAGATACCAGCTATTTGCGCTGGTGGATGACAGAACAAACTATGAGAGGAGAGTGGCGTGTATGAGTCAATTTCATATGAGCGGTGGCATTAAGAAGAGTGCGGCGTTAGTGCTTGCAGCATGTTTCTTGTTGGGGAGCAGCTTTACTTCCCTGGCGGCGGGGGTTAAAATGACGGGTGCTTATGAAGGATATGCGGAAGAGACAAGCGTCAAGAACTCTTTGGAAAATATAGATGCGGAGAACCAGAAGGCCATTGAGGAGATGGCTCAATTATATAATATCAATCCGGACAAGATTGTGATGATGGATGATGTTAACATGGAAGGACGCGGACGGATAATCGATATAGAGTGGAATATGGATGAAGACGAGACATTTATGTCGGGTGGATTCACATTGAGTGAGGGACAAGAGGTTGAGATTATGGTAGTTGGAGATCCGACGGATGTAACCTTTCAGACTGGCTTAAAGAATCCAGAAAATATCATGGATTATATAGAGGGTGAAGATGTAATAATGTTTACATATACAGCACCGTCTGATGGTAGATATTATTTCTTTGTTGTAAATCTGAGTGAGACTAAAGGGCTACATATCAATGCAAGGATTGCTAAGTAATATAACCCATGTCAATGGTATAACAAAAATTCTCTGCCAACTGATTCCTGTCATATTATAAGGTTCAGACAGGAGTCAGTAGGTTTCAGAGAAAGAGTCAGCCGAGCATTTATGAGCAGTCGTGTACCAGAAGTTTCAGGTGCAAAAGGCAGTCAGTTACAGTCCGACTATAAGCGAAATGTTGCAAACATAACAATGAGCTAAAGAAATCCAGTCATTCGTATAGGACTGTTTAGTCATATACGAATAAATCTACAAACTTCACATAGTAAGAGATGGTGAGGGATATCGCGTAATTGCGGTATCTCTCATTGTTTTGTCAAATAAATGCCATAAATTTCCTTGTAGATTATTCTGATTTAGAATAAAATGTATTCAAACCATAAAATACTGAATCTGGATTAGAGATGAAAATACATATAGAAATATATAATATTATAGAAAACAATCTGCACAGGACGATATGATTTTATGAAAATAATACAATCTATGATTGAAAAGAGGTAGTGTAATGTTTATAGGAAGAACCGCAGAACTGCAGTTTCTGGAGAATAGTTACAGGGCTTCGGGAGGACAGCTGATCCTTCTCTATGGCAGGCGTCGTGTGGGTAAGACAGAAACTCTTAAGAAGTTTTGTGAGGGGAAACCGCATGTGTATTTTGCCTGTCGGGAATGTACGGATAAGCTGCAGCTTAAGGCTTTCTCAGAACAGCTGCTGCAGGAGGATATACCGGCCAGGCAGTATGTGGAGCAGTTCACAGATTGGGACAAGGCTTTTCGGGCTGTATCACAGTTACCCTGCGGTGGGCATAAGAAACTGCTTGTGCTGGATGAATTTCCTTATCTGTGTAAAGAGAATCCGGCCATTCTTTCCATTCTGCGTAATCTGTGGGAGGAGATATGGCAGCATGACAACATTATGATTGTTCTGTGCGGCAGTGCGATAAGCTTTGTGGAGCAGGAACTGCTGGCAGAGGAGAAGCCTCTTAGCGGAATATTGACAGGAAGCTGTCAGATGAAGGCGCTGAACTTTTATGAGGCATCCCGCTTTTTCCCGGAATATTCGGAGCTGGATAAGATACTGGCCTATGCGGTATTGGGTGGCATGCCGTATTATCTTGGACAGTTCGATGCCGGGCTGTCTCTGGCGGAGAATATCAAACAGAATGTGCTCTCGAAGGATTGTGTGCTGTACAGGGAAGTGGATTATATGCTGCGGCAGGAATTGCGGGAGACGCCCATCTATCATGCACTGCTGGGAGCGTTGGCGCTGGGGAATGTGCGGCTTAATGATATCAGCCGGCAATCATTGGTGAAGGATACTTCCAAGACCAGTGTATATCTGAGAACCCTGATCCAGATGGGGATTGTGGAACGGGAATTTTCCCTGGATGTGGAGATTAAGGAGCCCGCCAAGACTCACAGGGGTATTTATAAATTGACGGATCCCTTTTTCCGGTTCTGGTATGCCTTTGTTTATACGCAGTATTCGGCATTGGAGGCAGGGGATGTGGAGGGTGTGTATGAGAGGGCGGTGCGTCCCTTTCTCCGCCAGTTTGCGTCCGGCCCGTTCCGGGAGGTATGCGGGCAGTACATAGAGGCATTGCAAAAGGCCGATGCTCTTCCCTTCCGTTATAGGAAGGCGGGACGCTTCTTCGGCAGGACCACGGTGCGGGACAAGAGGAAGGATGCAGGACTTAGCATCCAGGGAACGGAGATTGACATTCTTGCGGTTTCCGGAAGAAGGAAAGAGTACCTGGCAGGGGCCTGCAAATTGGATGATATCCCCTTTACATACGAGGAATACCTGGATACGGCGGCCAAACTGACGCCCCAGAAAGACAGGTCTGAGTTCTATTATGCCCTCTTTTCAGCGGCAGGGTTTGAGGAGAAGCTTAACGAAACTGCCGGGCGGGACGGCCATGTCCGTCTGTATTCACTGAAAGATATAGTTAATTGTAGGATATAGTGGAGCAGGCAGTTAAGACAGTTTGGCACTGCAGACGGTTCGGGGACGGTTAAGGCGGTTAAGGCGGCCCGGCATAATCTTGAATTTGCATACCAGATGAGATACAATAGATACGGTTGTTGGATAAACTGCGTCAGGAGGAATGTGACTGTGAAAAAGCTGGGACGAAATGATTTTTGCTGGTGTGGAAGCGGCAGAAAATATAAGTCATGTCATATGGCTATGGATGAAAAAATTGAAAGTTATGCACTGCAGGGGCATATCGTGCCCAGCCATGATATATTGAAAACGCCGGAGCAGATTCAGGGAATCCGCGAGAGCAGCAAGATTAATATCGCGATTCTGGATGAGATTGCCAGACAGATTCACATTGGGATGAGCACGGAGGAAATCGACCGGATTGTCTGCGATATGACCAGTCAGATGGGGGGCATCGCCGCGCCGCTTCATTATGATGGGTTTCCCAAGAGTGTCTGTACGTCCATCAATGAAGTAGTGTGCCACGGTATTCCAAGCGAGAGCCGGCTTTTACAGGACGGCGATATTGTGAACGTGGATGTGTCCACCATCTATCAGGGATATTTCTCGGATTCTTCCAGAATGTTCATGCTGGGAAATGTGCCGGAGGAGACCCGGAAGCTGGTACAGGTAGCCAAAGAATGCATTGATGTGGGCCTAGAGCAGGTCAAACCCTGGAATTTCCTGGGTGATATGGCGGAAGCCATCAACAATCACGCGAAGAAGAACGGTTACTCTATTGTCCGGGAGATCGGCGGGCATGGTGTGGGTCTGGAATTTCATGAGGAGCCATTTGTCAGTTATGTGACAAGCAAGGGCACGGAAATGCTGATGGTGCCCGGCATGGTGTTTACCATAGAGCCGATGGTCAATATGGGCAAGGCAGATATCTATATTGATGACAAGGACGGCTGGACCGTCTACACAGATGACGGCAAGCCCTCCGCGCAGTGGGAAGTGACATTGGTTGTGACGGAGGATGGGTATGAGATTTTGACGTATTAAATAGGGATAAAATTCTGCTGACGAAATTCCGTTTGTAAGGGTTACAGACAGAGTACATCTTGCTTGACAGAGGATGTACTCCTTTTTTATCATAAATATTTGTGCAAATTTCCGATATTGTCAAACAGATGCGCTTTTGTTATCGTAATCATACAATCTTTGGATTCATCTGAAAGTATACTTTATTCCACAGCCCTATGGCGTGGATTCCCGGCAGATCGCCGCTGATTTCCAAATGTTGAGAAACCTGAAGCAGAAAAAAGGAAGGAGAAAACCATGCGCGAATTTATGACAAAGATGTCAGATTATTGGAAGGAAAGAAGAAATGACCCGGACAAACAGGAAAACAAACTCACAGTGATCATAACGGCGGCTGTGGCCGTGGTGATTATTGTACTGTTGCTGGTACTTTTGTGGGGATATGTGGGCAAAAGATATGGGGGACGAGAGACTGCGCTGCCAGAACAGACAGAGCAGGTGATGCAGGAAGCGGTTCAGAAAGAGAACCAGAAAGAAACAGATGACGAGGGGATTTCCAAGGTGGTCCATGAGGAAGAAGCCGTCAGGTATATGTCGGAAGATTCCGGTGAGAAGCTGCGGCAGGAGTATCTGACAAGCACAGCCTATTTAAAGGAAAAGGTGGAAGAACTATTACAGACCATGACGCAGGTACAGGATGGGCTGCAGGAGGTTGAGAAGGAATACAAAGCCGGAGACAGTGCGCTGCAGACGCAGATTATCACGATGCGTGAGCAAGTGGACACCATTGTGCTAAGTCTTAAGGAGACACAGATCAAGCTTACTGATTTAACGAATACGGTGCAGACCATAGATAAAGAGAAGATTCCCGTGATACAAGAGCAGATTGCGCAAATCCGCGGGGATATGGAACACGTGCAGACCGATATCGCAGACTTGTATGAGAAGATGGCGGCCTTAAAGAAAGAAGACGAGAGGTTGTGGGCCAGTATAAGCAAGCTGGAAAAGACTGTAAAAGCAGCCCTCGACCAGAATGTGGCTGAGGTGAACAACCGGCTGAATCAATTGCAGGCCGGCATGGAGCATTTAAAGCAGGAGTTTGAGAAAATCCTGCAGGAGAATATGGCAGGCGTCAATGAGAGGGTGGATGTGCTGATCAGTCAGATGGAGGAACGGCTTGGCGCTTTGACGGAAAATACACTCCGCTATCGGTATGAGGCACAGAGCAATACCTTGTATTTATCTCCAATGAAGGAGGAGGCCGGACAATGACAAAGGCAGGAAGAATATTTGCCGTAATTATCGGCATGATGATGGTATTGGGGACAGCGATAAGCACACAGGCCCAGGAGGAAGCAGAAAGTCAGGGGACATTCCGTTTTCAGACAACAGAAGGAGTTGTTCAGATTCTGGCAGCGGATATCAGCCTTTTACGAGATAAGGTATGGGAAATTAAGCAAGAACCTTTTTGCGCTGATTATTATACCGAAGTACGTACAGAATGACGGCCGGGGACACAAGCTTTGCCAAGGTGTGAAAAGGAGTCTTGCGCCGGACATTTTTCTGATACTGTCCAGGCGGGAATTGACAATCGAATTGCCTTATGATAGGTTAATTACAGTATGTTTTGTACAGTCAGGACAAGTGGAAACTTTACTGAGGTTTACTGTCAAAGGTTCACTGAAATTTGTATGATATTATAATAGAAGAGAGAGGAAATTTGTCATGGATAAGGGAAAGTATTATATCACAACGGCGATTGCCTATACTTCCGGTACGCCCCATATCGGGAATAGTTATGAGATCGTATTGGCAGACAGTATTGCCCGTTTTAAGAGAAAAGACGGTTATGATGTTCAGTTTCAGACCGGTACGGATGAGCACGGACAGAAGATTGAATTAAAGGCGCAGGAAGCGGGGATTACGCCTAAGGAATATGTGGATAAGGTTGCGGGGGAAATCCGCAGGATCTGTGATGCCCTGAATACTTCCTATGATAAATTTATCCGTACCACAGACGATTTTCATGAGAGACAGGTGCAGAAGATATTCAAGAAACTCTACGACCAGGGGGATATCTATAAGGGGGCCTATGAGGGACTTTACTGTACACCCTGTGAGTCCTTCTGGACAGAGTCTCAGCTTGTGGATGGTAAATGTCCTGACTGCGGCAGGGAAGTGAAGCCTGCCAGGGAGGAAGCCTATTTCTTTAAGATGAGCAAATATGCGGATAAGCTGATTGCCCATATCAATGCTCATCCGGAATTTATCCAGCCCGTGTCCCGTAAGAATGAGATGATGAACAACTTCCTTCTGCCGGGGCTGCAGGATTTGTGTGTGTCCAGGACCTCCTTTAAATGGGGCGTTCCGGTAGACTTCGATGACAGGCATGTGGTCTATGTGTGGCTGGATGCGCTGACAAACTATATCACGGGAATCGGCTATGAGGCAGATGGTGAAAGCAGTGAGCAGTATAAGAAGTTATGGCCGGCGGATCTGCATTTAATCGGCAAGGATATTATCCGCTTCCATACAATTTACTGGCCGATTTTCCTGATGGCTTTAGGAGAGCCCCTTCCGAAACAGGTATTCGGGCATCCCTGGCTTTTACAGGGCGATGGCAAGATGAGCAAGTCCAAAGGAAATGTGATTTATGCGGATGATCTGATTCAGTTCTTCGGTGTGGATGCGGTGCGCTATTTCGTGCTGCATGAAATGCCCTTTGAAAATGACGGCGTGATTACCTGGGATCTGATGGTGGAGCGTATGAACTCCGATCTGGCGAATACACTGGGGAACCTGGTGAACAGGACTGTATCCATGAGCAATAAGTATTTTGGCGGCGTTGTGGAGAATCAGAAAGTGGGTGTGGACGCAGGAGCGGAAGATGTGGATGCCGATTTGTTTAAGGTGGCGGCAGATACTTATACCAGAGTGTCTAAGAAGATGGACGAACTGCGGGTGGCGGATGCAATTACGGAAATCTTCGTATTGTTCAAACGCTGCAATAAATATATAGATGAAACCATGCCCTGGGTACTGGCTAAAGATGAGGCGAAGAAAGACCGGCTTGCCACCGTTTTATATAATCTGCTGAATGGCATCCTGGTGGGGGCCTCTCTCTTGGAGCCCTATATGCCTGAGACCGCACAGAAGATTGCGGGGCAGTTGAATACGTCCTTAGTGGATTTTGGGGTGTTAGAGGAGTGCGCCGGCAAGCAGGATTTTGCTGCGGTATCAACACTTTATCCCTCTGGCAATAAGGTAGTAGAGAAACCGGAGATTCTCTTTGCACGTCAGGATATGAAGGAAGTGATGGAGCAGGTAGAGGCAATGTTTGCGCAGAGAAAGGCAGCGGCAGGTGAGGAAGGCAAGGATTCCGGTATGGATGAGAAAGTGGTGGAATTAGAGCCAAAGGCTACAATCACATATGATGACTTTGAGAAGTGCCGGTTCCAGGTGGGATTGGTGCTGGAATGCGAGGAAGTACCCAAATCCAAGAAACTTTTGAAGTTCAAGGTGCAGATCGGGTCCCAGACCAGACAGATTCTTTCCGGTATCAAACAGTACTATAAACCGGAAGAGCTGATTGGGAAAAGGGTCATGGTGCTGGTGAACTTACAGCCCAGGGAGATTGCCGGCCTGTTGTCGGAAGGCATGATTTTAAGCGCCGCAGATGAGGAAGGCAATCTGGCAGTCATGGTGCCGCAGAAAGATATGCCGGCCGGGGCGGAAATCTGTTAAGTTAAGAAATCATGGGTGAAGCGAGAGAGGATTTTGGGGTGGTACAGAAAGAAGATTTTTACTTTGGCTCCCGGGACGGGGAGCATACGATTCATGCCATTCGTTGGATTCCGGAGGCAGAGCGTCCGGTTTGCATCTTACAGGTTATACACGGCATGACGGAACATATTGGCCGTTATGACGAATTTGCAAGATATTTGGCCGGGAAGGGGATTCTGGTAGTGGGAGATGACCATCTGGGCCATGGCAAATCTGTCAATCCGGGAGAAACTTTCGGGTATTTCTGTAAAGAGGATGCAGCCACTGTATTGGTAAGAGATGAACACCGGCTTAAGAAGATTATGCAGGAGCAGTATCAGGGCATCCCTTATATTATCCTGGGCCACAGCATGGGTTCCTTTATTGCGAGAAACTATCTGCTTCGTTATGGAAGCGGCATAGACGGCGCCATCATCATGGGCACAGGCATGCAGTCAAAGCCGGGACTTGCTGTTGTGAGGGTATTGGCAGGGATTCAGACACTTTTCTGCGGGCCGAAGCATGTGAGCAAATTGATTGACAAACTTGCTTTTGGCAGCTCTAATAAGCGGATAGAGTCGCCGAAGACTTCCAGTGACTGGCTTTGCACCAATGTAGAGAGTGTGGAGCGTTATCTGCAGGATCCGCTGTGCGGCTTTGTCTTTACGGCCAATGGATTTCAGACGCTGATGAAGCTGATCTGGAACCTGCATGATGAGGAGAAGCTGCGTAAAATGCCCAGACAGCTGCCGGTACTTTTCGTGTCGGGGGAGGAAGATCCTGTGGGCGACTATGGCCGGGCTGTGAAAGCAGTGTATGATTCTTTCGTGCGGTTGGGGATGGAGCATGTGCAGATGAAACTTTATCCTGGTGACAGGCATGAGATTCTCAATGAATTGGATAGAGAGAATGTCTACGGGGATATATACCGTTGGATTTTACAGAAAGTTACATGAGAAAGACCCGGAACACAGTGTAACCCTTTGGGAATGGAGATTACCATTTATGAAGAAACTATTTGGACTGTTATGTGTGGCAGCAGTCATAGGTGCGGTATATGTGGGAATTATTGCGCCAGGTCAGGGGAAAGAAGTGACCATAGAGACAATAGAGGCTGAGGCGGAAGAGTTTGCTGACCATGCCCAGGATCTGTATGAGGAGTACGGTGAGGAAGTGGTGGAGCAGGCCAACGAAGCCATCAATGAGGCCGTGGAGAGTGCTGTGGAAGGCGCGGCGGATAATTTCTGGGAGAGTCTCAAGCAGAGTGTGACAGATTTCTTTAAAGATTTGAACCCTTTTTAGATCGAAAAAGACCGCATATACTTACAGAGTATAGCGGTTTTTGCTATAGTTAAATATAAGGGAATGTTTTTTATGTTTTTGTTTATACTATACAATCATGACAAAGAAGGAGAAAGAAAATGAAGATAGCTTTTTTTAGTACAAAACCATATGACAGAACCTGGTTTGAGCCTATGGGGAAAGAATATGGGTTTGATATCCGGTTCTTTGAGGTGCCGTTCCATGAGGAGACGATTTCGCTGGCGAAGGGCTTTGATGCAGTATGTATTTTTGTCAATGACTATGTGAATGCAGAGATGATAGAGTCACTTTATGATATGCATGTGAAGGCGATTCTTTTAAGGAGCGCCGGTTTCAACCATGTTGATGTGAAGGCTGCGGAAGATAAGGTAGTGATTCTTCGTGTGCCCAGCTATTCCCCGGAGGCGGTAGCAGAGTTTGCCATGGGTATGCTGTTGACGGTGAATCGTTATACACATAAAGCGTATAACAGAACCCGGGAATTTAATATGAGCCTCCATGGTCTGATGGGTGTGGATCTCTATCATAAGGTGGCGGGCATCGTTGGCACGGGTAAGATCGGCCAGGCGATGATTCGTATCTGCAACGGCTTTGGGATGCAGGTGCTGGCTTATGATCCGTATCCGAATCCCAAATTGGACGTAGAATATGTATCCCTGGATGAGATTATGTCAAAATCGGATGTGTTATCCCTGCACTGTCCTTTGACCTCAGAGACGAAACACCTGGTCAATAAGGATACCATTGAAAAAATGAAACAGGGCGTTTATCTGGTCAATACATCCCGCGGTGCATTGATTGACACAGATGCCTTGATAGATGGATTGGTAGCCGGTAAATTCGGCGGTGTGGGATTGGATGTATATGAGGAAGAAGAGGGCATATTCTATGAGGATAAGTCCAATGAAATCATGCGTGATGAAAATCTGGCCAGGCTGATGACATTCCCCAATGTACTGATTACTTCCCATATGGGATTTTTCACTAAAGAGGCGACGCAGGCCATAGCCAAGGTGACCTTGGAGAATGCGTATGCGTTGGAGAACGGGCTTCCCCTTGTCAATAAGGTGGGCGCTGAGGCTGCAAAGTAGTGTCTGCAAGCATGAACAGCTTTTCCAAACTGAGCCGGAGGGTTTCTTGTGAGTTGTAATTTCATGGCAAATACGATAAAATAATATGAGATTATAAAGGAGCCATGAGTGGTTTGGGAACATCATATCAGATCAGAAGTGCATACCGGGATGAGTGGAACGATGCCATGGCGCTGGCCTGGAGAACCTTTTTGAAGTTTGAGGCAGACGTCTATACTCCCGAGGGTGTGAAGAATTTTGAAAATTTTATAACGGATCCTACATTGCATCGGATGTTTGTGATGGGGGCATACCAGATGTTCGTTGCACTGGATGGTGATAAGATTGTTGGAATGGTTACGCTGCGGAACAATGCGCACATTTCGCTGCTGTTCGTGGAGGAGACATATCACAGGCGGGGAATTGGCCGCGCCCTGATCCGGTATCTTTCTGAATATCTGCTGTCGGAAGTGCAGGCAGACCGGGTGACTGTCAATTCCTCTCCATATGGGGTTGGATTTTATCATAAGCTGGGCTTCAGGGATTTGAGCCCGGAAGAGCAGAGGGATGGCATTACCTATACACCAATGGAGTTTGTATTGTAGTCATGGGAGAAATTTATGGAATATATTAAGAGCAAAGATATTTTTCTGTTAATGCGGGACATTATGAAAATGATCAATCCGACCCTGATGGAGCATGGCTCCAGGGTTGCTTACATAGTCTATAAGATGCTTCAGGAAGAGGGCCGATACGAGGAGTTTGAGCTTGCGGATATTGTCATGGTGGCCACCATGCATGATATTGGCGCATATAAGACAGAAGCGGCCCGTATGAACGATATGCTGCAGTATGAGACAAGGGATAATATGGCCCATTCAATTTATGGCTATCTTTTCTTCAAATATCTCTCGCCCCTGCCGGATCTGGCTAAAGTGATCATGTACCATCACAGGGATTATGAGAAGTTAAAAGATTCTGAGTACGAATATAAGGATGTGGCCGCTTATGTCAATATTGCGGAGAAGATTGACATATACGCCAGCGCCATGGGCGCCCAGTTTAAAACCCGCATGTTCCAGAAACAGGCAGGGACAAAGCTTTCTGCCAAGGGACTGGAATGCTTCTATCGGTGTGATGAAAAGTATGACATTATGGGTAAGTTAAAGAGCGGAGAGTATAAGCAGGAACTGGATGAAATTGTGGAGTATATGATTTTTTCCAATGAGGATAAAAAACGTTTCCTGGAAATGCTGATGTACTGCCAGGGGTTTGTCAGGGAATCCATGGTATTTGACACGGTTACCGCAGCCTGTATTTGTGAAGAAATGTGTCAGATTATGTATCTGCCTGAACAGGAGAGGGAGATGCTTTACTATGCGACGCTGATTCATGATATTGGTATGCTGGCCATACCCAAGGAAATTGTCCGTGCACTGCGTAAGCTGAAAAAAGACGAGATGGAGATTGTGCGTACACATATAGAGATTGCTGAGAAACAGTTAAAGACAAAGATGAAGGATGAAATACTCGAGATAGCACTTGCCCATCATGAAAGAGGCGATGGCAGTGGGTATCCGCGTCATCTGAAAGAGGGTCAGATCAGTCTGCATCAGGGAATTCTGCAGGTGGTGGATGTGGTGAGCGCCCTGATCAGAAAGAGAAGCTATAGAGAGGCTATGCCCAAGCAGCAGATAATCAGTCTGTTGAATGAGGATGCCGCTAAGAAGCGTTTGAAGCACCAGATTGTGTCGATGTTCGTTAATTCGTATGATGAGATCATGGAGCATGTGAAAAAAGAAATGGCCGGGACGCTTAAGATGTATCAGACGCTGAATCTGCAATACCAGCAGGTCAGCAAGAAGTATAATCTAAAGTAGTTCAATTTTTACTAAATTTTAAGGATTATATAGATTTTTTGTAGCATTGTGTAATATAATGTATTCGTATCTTTTGAAAAGAGGCTGTTATGGGTAAATTATTTGATCTGGATAGTCCTGTCATGCGTTTCTTAAATCGTGTGGCAGATTTGCTGATTCTGAACTTTTTAATGATCGCCTGTTGTCTCCCGATCATCACAATTGGTGCCGCGCATACGGCCATGCATTATGTTTTGCTTAAGATGATACGAGGCGAAGAGGGATATCTCATCAGGGGATTTTTTAAGTCTTTTGCAGCAAACTTTAAACAGGCTACAGTTTTGTGGCTCATTATGCTGGTGGTGTTGTTGGTCTATGTTGGTGACGCACTTATCTTTCACTATTCGTTGCTTCAGTTTCCCAAAGCATTGATGATTGCGGTAGTGGTGATTGCTATTTTACTTATTATGGCAGGAGTTTATGTATTTCCGCTGCAGGCAAGATTTGAGAATAGTATTAAGAATACGCTCAAAAATGCGATGATTCTGGCTTTTGCCAATCTGCCCAAGACGGTGCTGATGATAGTATTTTATGCATTACCTCTTGTAATAGGGTATTTTTCAGCATATTCGCTTATTTTTGTAATCATGTTTGGTATTACGGTGCCGGCTTACGGTGCGGCATGGCTGTATAGCGGCATCTTTAAGAAATTCGAACCGGAAGAGGAAGAAATTTCTGACTTAGACTTTTCTATTAGTATAGATAAGGGGAATGGAGAAATCGATGGATGATAGGAACAGGTCAAGCATATTACAGTGGATACTCCCGACGGCAGTGATGATGATAGTCGTCATGGTCATGTTGTTTAACTTTTCCAGTAAGAGCAGCGCCGAAGCACAGGATACGGTATCCAGGACGTTGATTGCCTCTACGGAATCTTTCAGCGACAGGTTTAAAAGCCAGCTTGATGGCGTGAGAACGGTAGGCGTAACGATCAGAGCCTTACTGGAAAGAGAAGGCATAGATGATAAGGAACGAGTGACGCAGTTGTTAGAAATTGCGGTTCAGTGTTCCGGTGCCTATAAGGCAGTTTACTGTGATGCGAGCGGAAAGGGTTGGGATCAGGAAGGCGGGGAAGTATCCATTGCGCAGGCCGATTACTTTTCTGCATTGCAGGATACAGAGTCGTGTTACATATATACGGAAGAGAATCAGCAGACGATTCTGGTTGCGGAGCGGATTGCGACAGAGCAGATACATGGTTACCTGCTGATGTACTATTCCATGGGGAATATCAGTACGTTGATTGCTAAGTCCGGTTATGATTCCACTTCCTTTTTGGCGGTCATAGATGAGGAAGGTAAGATATTAGGTGTCAGCGGAGCAGAAACGAGTAACTGCCTGGCGACGGGGAATCTTCTGGAGGCAATGGAGCCGGATAACAGCGAGTCGGCCAGAATGTTGCGAAATCGTATGAGTAACGGTGCGAAAGGGACTTCTGAGATTACCATGGGAAAGCAGTCGCATGTGCTGGTATACGTCCCGACAGGTGTGGAGGGATGGGAAATGGTGCTGGGTGTGAGTCAGGATTATGTTGACAGGCAGGTCAATTTCCAGTGGAGAAGCACCAAGAGCATGATAAGGTCACTGATTATCGTTATCTGTGCTTTCATATGTATTGTGGTAGTCATTAATATTGTCAGCAGGATACGCAGCAATGAGAAGAGGAAGGAACTGGAAGATAAGGCAGATACAGATCAGCTCACAGGGTTGAATAATAAACTTGCCACAGAGCGGAAGATAAAGAATTATATGGCACAGAATCCGCAGTCCCAGTCCATGATGTTCCTGTTGGATATTGATAATTTCAAAAAGATAAATGATACCATGGGGCATGCATTCGGTGATGAGGTATTAAGATCTCTGGGCATGCAGATTGGGGCGATTTTCAGGGCCACTGATATCATTGGCCGCGTTGGCGGCGATGAATTTATGATTTTCCTCAAAGGGATTCCGGATGAAGAGACTATTTTAAAAGAGGCCAGGAAAGTGGAGACCTTCTTTAAGGGGTTCCAGGCAGGGGAATATGTGAAGTATGCAGCTACTGCCAGTATCGGTGTGGCTATCTTCCCGCAGGAGGGGGCAGATTTTGAGACCCTGTATAAGGCGGCTGACCAAGGATTGTATAAGGCAAAAAAGCGTGGTAAGAATCAGCTGGCATTTTACAGTGATGAGAGATCCTAAACGAAACAGGCACCAGCGAAAGCAGCAAAGCAGAATAGAAAGAAAACGTATAAGGCGGCGAAAGTTTTCGCTGCCTTTTTGCTGTCCTTTTATAATATTGTGAACGTAAAGACAGCTGCTCAAGTCCCGTGCATGATTTCGTGGTTTTTGTCGAAACCGTTTGCATTACGGCGCCTGTAAATGTGATATAATATGATAAAAAATAAGTTTTTTCGAAATTATCAGAAAAGTGTTGACATTATGAGAAAACAGAGATAGAATAAAAGTACGAAAACGATTAAGTTAAAATGTTTTCGGAACAAACTCATTTTCATTCAAAAAAATTTATAAGGAGGAATTGAAAAAGTGAAAAAGAAATTAGTGAGTATTTTACTGGCAACAGCTATGGTAGCTACACTGGCTGGCTGCGGCGGCGGAGAGCCGGCAGCAACAGAGACACCGGCAGCAGAAGAGCCGGCAGCAGAGGCACCGGCAGCAGAAGAGCCGGCAGCAGAAGAGCCGGCAGCAGAGGCGCCTGAGGCGGAAGCACCGGCAGCAGATGGCGAGTTAGCTTACAGCGGCAACATCTCCATCATGCATTTCTCCACATCTGAGGAATCTGAGGGTAACGGCGGTTCCGACGGTTTCAGAACATGTCTGGCACAGTGGATGGATTCTCATGCAAACATCACACTGGACGAGGAAGTTCTGGCAAACGATGATTACAAGACACAGATTGCTACACGTGCAGCAGCAGATGATCTTCCGGATGTGTTCCTGCTTCAGGGTATGAACACCATCAACTGGTCAAAGCAGGGACTGTTATATGATATGACAGATTCCATTAAATCTTCTCCTTATGCTGCTGATTACAACATGGATTACCTGATTCCTTTCACAGCAGACGGCAAATACTATGCATATCCTGCTCTGACAGGCGGTACCTGTACAGTAGTAATTTATGATGAAGCTATGTGGAAAGAGGCAGGCTTTGATTCCTTCCCGACTACATGGGCTGATGTAGAGAAGGCAGCTGAGTACTTTGGCGGTCAGGGTATCGACACCATCGCATTTGGTAACTCCGGACAGTGGCAGCTTAACTCCTGCTTCGTATCCTGCCTTGGTTATCAGTACACAGGTACACAGTGGTTCTCCGATATTATCGCAGGCACAGGTAACTTCGAAGCTCCTGAGTTTGTGGCAGCTTTGACAGAGACACAGCGTCTCTTCCATGACACCAGTATCTTCAACAAGGACTTCAATGCAATCTCTAATGAGGATGCTCGTGAGTACTACATCTCCGGGGATGCAGCAGCATTTATCGGCGGTAACTGGGATGCTTCCTATATCCAGGCTTCTCTTGAGGGTGACCCGAAGTTTGATACAACCAAGTTCGCAGTACTGCCTCAGGCAGCAGACGCTACCAAGTATGAGAAGTTCCAGAACATCGGTCTTGGTTACGGTATGGCAATCAGCGCTAAGGTAGCGCAGGATCCCGACAAGCTCGCAGCTTGTATCGACCTTTGCCAGTATCTGACAGGTACAGCTTTCTCTGAGTATGTAGGTGCTAACTACGCATTGGCTGGTTTCTGCGGTTCCGATGTTGACTTGTCCAAGTTTGATACTTATACACAGGATTTCTACAACTTCTCTTATGTGGACAACAAGGGCTGTGAGATTTATGACTCTTATGTAGATGGTTCTGTATGGTCCGTACTTAATACAGAAATGCAGGAAATGGTTAACGGCGACAAAGATCCTGCGACTGTGGCAGCAGATACACAGGCTGCATACAAAGCATATTTAGGCCAGTAAGATAGTAATATTAAGTTAGATAATGTAATGTAAGGAAATAGGTATACCGCCTGGGAGAAGTTCTCCCGGGCGGATTCTTACCTGAAAAGGGTTAGTTTTGAGTAAGCGAAGCGTCTTCGTTTCGCGTTTGGGGTATGTCTCAGTTAGAGCATGAAACATAAATAGGAAATGGGGGACGATTGTATGCTGAAATCTATCAAACCGAAAAAATGGGTTGTGGCTGCATATCTGGCTGTGCCCGTGGTACTCTATGTGTTCACGGTATTTGCACCGCTTGTTGCAGCTCTTTTTTACAGCTTTTTCGAGTGGAAGGGCGGGCCTGTTAAAACGTTCAGCGGCCTGGCTAACTACACGCAATTGATTCATGACGAGGTATTTTGGAGCGCTTTCTGGCACAATATTTTCCTGGTTGTGGTATGTATCATCGGACAGATCGGTCTTGCTTTCATTGTGGTACTGCTGATCAATTCCAAGGTTACGAAACTGCAGGGGATTCACAGAACTTTTGGTTTCTTCCCAAGTACAATCTCCGCAGTCTGCATTGGTTTTATCTGGCAGATGATTTATGATTCCAAGAGAGGTCTGCTCAACTACTTTTTAGAGAAGATTGGCAGAGAGGATCTGCAGAAGGTATGGCTCAATGAACCGAGTCTTGTCATGCTGCTGGTATCTATTCCGCTGGTCTGGCAGTTTATTGGTTATTATATGGTTATTCTTTTGTCTGCGGTGTCTTCTATCAGTACGGAAGTCTTAGAGTCCGCAGAGATTGACGGCGCTACGGGAATTCAGCGTGCGCGTTACATAGTGTTACCTTTGATTAAGAACACTTTGCTTGTATGTATCACCCTCTGTGTAGCGGGTAATATGAAAGCGTTTGATAATATTTATGTTATGACTTCGGGCGGCCCGGGTTATTCTTCCATGGTTATGGCGATGTATGGATACAAAGTTTCCTTTGAGCAGTCTAACTTAGGTTACGGTTCCTGTATTTCTGTGGGTATCTTCGTGCTGGCGCTGGCCGTCATCGGCGGTTCCCAGGTGCTTATGAATTATTTCATGACGGACAGTTATGACCGTAACGAGAAGAAGCATCTGAAACAGATTGAGAAGGAACGGAAGCAGGCGATCAAAAATCGTCAGGCAAAGGCGTAAAGGAGGGTATCTGCTATGGCTAAAGAAATGAAGATGACAAAAGTAGAAGATAAATCAGCAGGCACCCGCGTGAAAAAGGGTGTGCTCACTGTAATCATTAACCTGTTGCTCTGGTTCTTTTCATTGACCTGTATTTTCCCGCTGATCTGGATGCTCTATTCCTCCCTGAAGGAAAAGAGAGTATTCAATGCTGATATTATGGGTCTTCCTACAGAACCGACATTGGTGAACTATGTAAAGATTCTATCCAATAAGGATTACCGCCTGATGCAGTCGGTAGCCAATAGTGCACGTACTACAATCCTGTCAGTTCTTCTGATTGTGCTGATTGCGTTTATCGTGGGCTATATTCTTGCAAGAATTAACTTTATGTTTAACAAACCGCTTTATATCATGTTCCTGATGGGTATGTTGATACCGATTCACTCATTGATGGTTCCTATCTATATTATCTTTTCCAAGATGGGGCTGTCTAACCACTGGTACACATTGCTGCTGCCATATGTTTCCTTTGCACTGCCCATGTCCATTTTCCTGGTGCAGGGGTATGTGAAGGGGATACCTACAGAACTGGAAGAAGCTGCAGCAATTGATGGTTCCACATTCTCCAAGACGATGTTCGGGATTATCTTACCGGTTTGTAAGCCGATTCTGGTGACGGTGGCGATTATCAATGTATTCAGCTGCTGGAACGAGTTCTCGTTCGCCCTGATTTTGATTAAGGAGAGAGCTCTGTACACAGTGCCGCTTGGCTTAAAGCAGTTTACCGGACAGTTTACTTCGGATTACCCGAAGATTATGGCCGCTATGTTGATTACCATGGCACCTATCGTGATTTTCTACTTTGTATTCAGCAAACAGATTATCAAAGGTATGGTTGCTGGTGCAGTGAAAGGTTAAAAGGCGCCTGCCAGTTATAAAGGGGAGAATTAATAAAATAACAAAGCCGGAGACAAGATGGAAAAGGTTGTCTCCGGCTTTGTTGACTGTAAGTTGTGCTATTTACATATTTATATTGACATATACCCTACCTGGGTATACTATATAAGAGAAATGGAAAAAGTCATACAGAATCATAGAGAAGATGGCAACCGGACAGTTACATAAAAGTAATAGTATCAGGAATAAATAATAGAATATGAAAGTATGCAGAGGGAGAATCAACAGATGACACAAAGAGATGAAAGTGTGATGAGAAAGAAGGAAGAAGCAACGGAATTCAATACAGGAATAGAAGCAGAAGCTGAAAACATTTGTGCCTGCTGCCGCCATAAGAATACCCCCCGGGAGGAACGGGAACTAAAGAAATTAAACAGCCGGATCAATCGTATCATCGGACAATTAAAGGGCATTCAAAATATGATAGATGACAATCGTTACTGCGGAGACATTCTGATCCAGATTGGCGCGGTGGAGAGTGCACTGCAGGCACTGGGATATCTGATTCTGCAGGAACATATGGAATCCTGTGTGGTGGAAGAAGTACGACGGGGGAATACGGCGATCATGTCAGAGGCCGTGGAACTTATGAAGAAACTGAAATAAAAGAGGGCCTGGTGGCAGAACGGAGTATTGTATGAAAAATGAGAAATTCAACATAACGGGTATGACCTGTGCGGCCTGCAGTGCGCATGTGGAGAAGGCAGTAAAGGGTGTTGACGGCGTGCAGTCTGTCAGTGTGAACTTACTGATGAATAATATGGTGGTGGCATATGAGAACCAGGCCACACCGCAGAGCATATGCCAGGCTGTGGAGGCGGCAGGGTACGGTGCAGCGCCTGCCGGTACAGAGTCCCAGGAGAAGGCATCCGGTGATTTTGAGGATCATGAGACACCGAAGCTTCGGCGCAGGCTGATTGCCTCTTTAGGCTTGTTATTGCCGCTTATGTATGTGTCCATGGGGCATTTGATGTGGGGCTGGTATGTGCCGGAAGGCCTTGCGGCAAATCCCTGGGCGATTGCCTTGTACCAGCTTATATTGACGGGATTTGTGATGGTCATTAACCAGAAGTTTTTTATCAGCGGGTTTACCAGTCTGCTGCACCGGGCGCCTAATATGGATACACTGGTGGCGTTGGGGAGCAGTGCAGCCTTTGTCTACAGTACGGCAGTCATGTTCCGCATGGGCCCCTATATGGGAGAGGGGAGCAGGGATATGGCAATGCACTGCCTGCATGATATGTACTTCGAGTCGGCGGCGATGATTCTGACGCTTATCACAGTGGGTAAGATGCTGGAAGCCTACAGTAAAGGAAAGACCACTAATGCAGTCAAGAGTCTGATGGATCTGGCGCCTAAGACAGCCCACGTGATGAGAGACGGGGTGGAGGTCACTGTGGCTGCGGATGAGGTTGTGACGGGAGATTTCTTTGTGGTAAAACCCGGAGAGAGCATTCCCGTGGATGGTGAGATTATAGAAGGTGAGAGCGCCGTAGATGAGTCGGCTCTGACAGGGGAGAGTCTGCCTGTGGATAAGACTGTGGGAGACAGGGTCAGTGCGGCAACTCTGAACCAGAATGGCGCCATGCTGTGCCGTGCCACCCGCGTGGGAAGAGATACCACCTTGCAGCAGATTATAGATATGGTAGAGAATGCAGTGGCCACAAAAGCGCCCATCGCGCAGATTGCGGACCGGGTATCCGGCGTGTTCGTGCCGGTAGTCATTACATTGGCAGTCATAACCGGGGCGGTCTGGCTGATTGCGGGCGCAAGTATTGGCAAAGCACTTTCCTATGCCATCAGTGTTCTGGTGATCAGCTGCCCCTGTTCCCTGGGCCTGGCTACGCCGGTGGCTATTATGGTGGGAAACGGTGTAGGTGCCGGTCAGGGTATTCTTTTTAAAAATGCCACGGCTCTGGAGCGGGCCGGCAAAGTAAACTTTGTAGTTCTGGATAAGACGGGTACCGTGACAGAAGGGAAACCCCAGGTAACGGATTTATGTCCGGCAGAGGGTGTTTCAGAGACGGCATTATTACAGACAGCGGCAGCGTTGGAATATAGAAGCGAACATCCTCTGGCCAGGGCTGTCTGTGAGAGGGCACAGACAGAGCAGGTCCCAGAGCTGGCAGTGGAGAACTTCAAGGCACTTCCGGGATGGGGTGTGGAAGGAGTCTGTGCCGGTGAGGCGGCAGTGGGTGGAAACGGTGCGCTGTTTACAGAGCGGGGGCTTATGACAGATGCCTTCAGGCAGCTGGGGGAAAAGATGGCCGGTGAGGGCAAAACGCCTCTCTACTTTGCCAGAAAAGATCGATTACTTGGTATGATTGCAGTGGCGGATGTGATCAAGCCGGACAGCGTCCGTGCAGTGGAAGAGCTTAAGAATATGGGGATTCAGGTCATCATGCTGACAGGAGATAATCGCCGGACGGCGCAGGCTATCGGGCGGCAGGTGGGACTTGATGCCATTGTCTCGGATGTACTGCCGGGAGATAAAGAGTCTGTGATTCGGCGGTTGTCTGAGTATGGACAGACGGCTATGGTGGGAGACGGCATAAACGATGCACCGGCACTCACCAGGGCGGAAGTGGGGATTGCCATAGGCGCGGGTGCGGACGTGGCCCTTGATGCGGCTGATATTGTACTGATGAAGTCAAAGCTGCAGGATGTATCCGCGGCAATCAGGCTTTCCAGACAGGTGTTGAAGAATATTCACGAAAATCTGTTCTGGGCTTTCTTTTACAACTGCATTGGGATTCCGTTGGCGGCGGGTATTCTGGTGCCGATTCTGGGCTTGAGCCTAAATCCTATGTTTGCTGCGGGGGCTATGAGTCTGTCAAGTTTTTGTGTGGTGACCAACGCCCTTCGCCTGAATTTGTTTGCGGTGCGCAGTACGAGACGCGATAAGGAGCATAAAAGGGTTCCTATGCCGGAATTTATAGACGGCTTTACAGGGATAGAGCAAACGGCGATGCCGAATAAAAAGGAGGAAAAACAAATGGTAAAAGTATTGAATATTGAAGGTATGATGTGCGCACATTGCCAGGCACATGTGAAGGAGGCCTTAGAAGGCCTTGAGGGCGTAACACAGGCAGAGGTCAGCTTAGAAGACAAGCGGGCAAGCGTTACCATGGCGCAGGAGATTTCGGACGAGAGTCTGACGGAGGCCGTGACGAAGGCGGGCTATAAAGTACTGGCATGTAAGACGGCGTAAGAAGGGGAAATGTATTTCCTTTTTCGAGCCAATATTGCGTTTCGCCGGATTTGGTCAAGATGTATAAGATGGAGCTCAATTATTGGTCAATTTGCCGTGAAGCCTCAAAAAGAGGGTGTAAAGTAAGCAATTTTTACAATCGAGAGAGAAATCTTTGTGAAATAGTGGTATGGTAAACGAAAGAAAAGTCCGCTATACTAATCACAGAGTTGATTATCGGAAGGTAATCAAGAGGGTAACTAAAAAATATCAATTAGGAGGCAATCATGGCAAGTTTATCTTTAAAAAATGTCTGCAAAGTATATCCTAACGGATTCGAGGCAGTAAAAGATTTCAATCTGGAAATCGCAGATCAGGAGTTCATCATTTTCGTAGGTCCTTCAGGTTGTGGTAAGTCTACAACACTTCGTATGATCGCAGGTCTGGAAGATATCTCTTCCGGTGAACTGAAGATTGGTGACAGAGTGGTTAATGATGTAGAGCCCAAGGACAGAGATATCGCGATGGTATTCCAGAACTACGCTCTGTATCCTCATATGTCCGTATATGACAACATGGCTTTCGGTCTTAAGTTAAGAAAAGTTCCGAAGGACGAGATTGACAAGATGGTAAAAGAAGCAGCTAAGATTCTGGATCTGACAGCTCTGCTTGACCGTAAGCCGAAGGCTCTTTCCGGTGGTCAGAGACAGCGTGTGGCAATGGGTCGTGCAATCGTTCGTAATCCTAAGGTATTCCTGATGGATGAGCCGCTGTCCAACCTGGATGCAAAACTTCGTGTGCAGATGCGTGTTGAGATTTCCAAACTGCATCAGAGACTGGGCACCACAATCATTTATGTAACACATGACCAGACAGAGGCTATGACTCTTGGTACCAGAATCGTTGTTATGAAAGATGGTGTGGTTCAGCAGGTAGATACACCTCAGAACTTATATCAGAAACCTCAGAACCTGTTTGTAGCAGGATTCATGGGATCTCCGCAGATGAACTTCTTAGATGCTGTTGTTGAGGTAAGTGGTGATGTTGCAAGCCTGAAAGTAGCTGGCAAGACAATTCCGTTACCGCCCGCTAAGTCCAAGAAGCTGATCGATGGCGGTTATGCAGGTAAGACCGTGACATTCGGTATCCGTCCTGAGGATGTATATGATTCCGAAATGTTCATCGAGACTGCTAAGTGTGTGTTTGAGTCTACAATCAAAGTTTATGAATTGCTTGGTGCAGAAGTTTACTTATACTTTGATCTCGCTGAGTTCCCGATCACAGCAAGGGTAGATTCCCGTACAACAGCAAGACCTGGTGATACAGTTAAGTTTGCTTTTGATGTTGAGAAGATCCATGTCTTTGATAAAGAGACAGAGCAGACGATCACCAACTAGTAAGAATGATCATAGGGGGATGCTTTTGCATCCCCCTTTTCGAATTACGCAGCTTGTGACAGCAAGGCATAGAGTATAAGACAGAGAGGGTACCGTATGATTTCAAGTCAGATTATAAAGACCAGTATTGAAGAGTTGAAAACCATTTCCAAGATTGATATGGCAGTGTGGGATTTAGAGGGTAAAGTGGTGGTTGCTACTTTTGAGTCAGAAGAGATCACACCGGCGCTGATTACGGGATTTGCAGAATCTCCTGCGGACAGTCAGGTCATAGGCACGCATCATCTGATGAAGGTGTTGGATGAGGATGAAGTTCTCTTTATTCTGGATGCCAGAGGAACCAGTGAAGATACCTACATGATTGGCAAGATAGCAGTCTGTCAGCTTCAGCATCTGATCATTGCCTATAAGGAGCGTTATGACCGCAATAACTTTTTCCAGAATCTGCTGTTGGACAATATGCTCTTAGTGGATATTTACAATCGTGCCAAGAAACTGCATATTGAGGTGGCGGTGCCAAGGGCGGTCTTTTTGATTGAGACGGATAAAGAGAAAGATTCCACAGCCATGGAACTGTTAAATGGCATGTTTACGTCCCAGATTGGGGATTATATCACATCGGTTGATGAAAGCAATGTAATATTGATCAAGTCCCTCATGCCTGAGGATGCTTATGACAGGCTGGATCAGATTGCAGATACTATCGTGGATATGATGAACATGGAAGCGATGCTCAACGTGCGCGTATCCTACGGCACGATCGTGGGAGAACTCAAGGATGTCTCTAAATCTTATAAAGAGGCAAAGATGGCGCTGGATGTGGGCAAGATTTTCTATGCGGAAAAGAAGGTGACAGCCTACAATACCCTGGGAATTGGCCGTTTGATCTATCAGCTGCCGATCAATCTGTGTAAGATTTTCATTGAAGAGATATTCGGAGATAATGTTCCGAGTGAATTGGATGATGAGACCCTCTCAACCATTAATAAGTTCTTCGAGAACAATCTGAATGTATCGGAGACTTCCAGGCAGCTCTTTGTACACCGGAATACCCTGGTGTATCGTATTGAGAAACTGGAAAAGAGCACGGGGCTGGATATTCGTACTTTTGACGATGCCCTGACCTTCAAGATTGCCCTGATGGTGGTAAATTATATGAAGTATCTGGATTCTTTGGATTATTAAGGAATGTGATGATAACAATATGAAATATGTCGGACAGGATTGTCCGGCATATTTTTGTGTGTTCCCGCATATATATGGGATAAGTGCATGCAGGCGGTATTGTCTCAACATAACCGGGACAAGAACAGCACGGGAATGAGCAAAAATATCGGCCAAGTTATATAAACATCATAATAAGAAAGAGGGAAGACTATGTACCAGAAGGAAATTATCTATATGGGACTGCATAAGGATGGCAGCAGGCTGGGAAGTGCAGGGTTTCTGAAAGTAGAGTGCCGGGACAGGGAGAGCAGCCTGTATCTCAAGATTAAAAATATACCGCACTCAATAAACGGCAGATTTCCGGTAAGATTTTATAATGGTGCAGATTGGAAAGAAGTGGATGGAATCACACTGCAGGAAGGGGGCGGTCTGTGGGAAGAATGTGAGCCGCAGTCTTTGAAACAGGTGCGTCTGCAGATCGTACTGCCCAGTGGATATCTGATTGAAGGGATAAGTAAAGAAGCACAGCAACAAGCATCTGACCGTCAGGAAAAGGTGGATGCGGAAGAGAGAAAGCGTACATCCATCACAGAAGAGAATATGCTGCAGGACAGAGCCAATGAAGACAGAAATATGGGAAATCAGAGGAGTGAAAGTGCGGATACCAGCGTAAGTGACATAGAGAATACAAAGATTGCAAACAAGGATACCGGAGAAACTGCTATCGAGAATAGAAATACAGGGGAGAGAGACATAAATCAGACGGAAACTGTTGAGCGGATTCCGGTCCAGAAGCAGAGGAGAAGCGTTCCGGAAACCATTTTGGAAGCGCCGGTTATGGTTTCTGAAGAATTGCCGCCGCCGATGGCTGATGATATGCAGATGAATGGGCTCAAAGAGGACAAGTGGGAACAGATCCTTTCCACTTATGACCAGATTCATCCTTACGGAGATGAACGAGTCTATGTGAAATTAGAACCGAAAGACTTCGTCATCTTGCAGGCACAGTACCAGCAGCTGGTCAACAATAGCTTTCTGCTACATGGATTCTATAATTACCGTTATGTGATTTTGGGAAAAGAAAACGATTACTATCTGGGCGTGCCGGGTGTCTTTTATGAGAGAGAGAAAATGGTGGCCCTGATGTTTGGCTTTGAGGCCTTTGAGTGCCAGGGCGGTGAGGCGAAACCAGGAGAATTCGGATATTATCTGCGAAGGGTGGAACTGTAAAGGTCAGACACCTTCGCAGTCAAAAGCAGGAATAAAGCTTTCGGAAGCGGTTTCACCCTCTTGGATGAAGCCGTTTTCAATGCCGATGCGGATTGCATAGTCTATGATTTCTTCGTATTCTTCCGGAGATATTCTGCGGTTTAAGGCGGGTATGTGGGCAATCTGCGGCATGGGTGTATATTGGTTCATAATACTGACATATATGTCATTTCTATACGTTTCATGAAGAAAGCGCAAAAGGTAACGGGAATCCTCTTCACATCCAGGCAGGAGCAGGTGCCGTACTATGACGCCCTTTCGCATAAGAGAATCCTCTCCGTCAACAAAGCTGGGCCGGCCTGTCTGGCGCAGCATTTCGTCAATTGCAGCAGATGCCTTTTCAAAATAATCGGGTGCGCCTGAATAGCGGGTGCTCAATGCGGTATCATGGTATTTTAAATCGGGAAGATAGATGTCAATCAGACCCTCCAGAGATTTGAGTGTATCGACCTTTTCATAGCCGGAAGTATTATAGACAACGGGAATGGCAAGACCGTTGTTTTTGGCTGTCTGCAGGGCCCTGATAATCTGGGGTATATAGTGTGTGGGTGTCACCAGATTAATATTGTGAGCCTTCTGCGCCTGTAATTCCAGAAAGATTTCAGCGAGCCGTTCCACGGTGATCTCTCTGCCGGTCTGCCCCTGCGCTATCGTATGATTCTGGCAGTAAACACAGCGCAGATTACAGCCACTGAAAAAGACTGTGCCGGAGCCGTTGGTGCCGGACAGGCATGGTTCTTCCCAGAAATGAAGAGCGGCGCGCGCTGCCATAATCCGGTCCGCTTGTCCGCAGAATCCTTTCTCGCCAGCAGCTCTGTCCGCATGACATTCCCGGGGACATAAGGTGCAGTCGGACATATCCTGCAAAGAAGATGTTTTGATGATTGTGGAGTTGGTGTGGGTAAATAAGGATTTCTCATTCATTATATAAGATTATCGTGTTATATAAGATTATCATGTTTTATAGGATTATCTTGTTTTATAAGAGTATCATGAGATAATAATTGATAATTTTCCGATGGCTGTTTATAGGACTATTTGAAAACCGTGCGCTTTATGTCGAGCCGAACCTAAGCACGTTACCTTTACAGTTAACTCCGCCAGGCACCCTCACGGCACATGAAAAGTTCCACTTAGTGCTGCTGTGTTCCCACCCTGACACGGTTCATGGATATTCATTGCGTAAGACCCGAACTTCATCGCCACTTATAAAGGGCAGCTACCCAAGCGAAAGCCCTCGATAAAGCATCACCCCCACTAGAGCGGATTGTGGGTACAGGGCACCGCTAACGCCCCGGCTGCACGGTTCATTTAGTATACTGTTTTTCGGAAAATTTGTCAACTTGAAATTAAGCTGATCAGAAGGTCTGGTTAGCAGGTCGTGCGGGTGATCTGTAGGTCTGCAATGCGGGAAAATACATTGACGTGACATTTTAATATGGTTTATGATGAAAAAGAGTCATTTCATCAGCAATACAGTCCTTGGAGAGGGACTATAAACACTACTACTTTATAATACGAGGAGCAGATGATAAATCATGAAAGTATTGATGATCAATGGAAGTCCGCGGACAAATGGCAATACATATGTAGCATTGCAGGAGATGGAGAAAGTGTTCGCGGGCGAGGGAATCGAAGTGGAGATTCTGCAAGTGGGCAATCAGGCCATCCGTGGCTGTATCGCCTGCGGATCCTGTGCCAAAACAGGGAAATGTGTGTTTGATGATATGGTCAATGAGGCAGCGCTGAAGTTCGAGACCTGTGATGGCCTGGTAGTAGGGAGCCCGGTGTATTATGCGTCTGCCAATGCCACATTGGTAGCGTTTCTGACCCGGCTCTTTTACAGCACACACTTTAGCAAGACCATGAAGGTGGGCGCCTGCGTGGCAGCAGCGCGCAGAGGGGGCCTGACGGCTACCTTTGACGAACTGAACAAGTTCTTTGCCATTGCCGGTATGCCGGTGGCTTCCGGGCAGTATTGGAACGGGATCCACGGCAGGACACCGGGAGAAGCCGTGCAGGATGAAGAAGGCCTGCAGATGATGCGGACACTGGCCAGGAATATGTCTTTTCTTATGAAGAGTATCGCACTGGGTAAGGATGCATATGGGATTCCGGAGAGGGAGCCTTTTACGGCTACGAATTTTGTGAGGTAAAAGGAAAGAGCAGGTTCTTTTGTCAACAGGACAGCCTGTGCAGTGAAATGACACAGGAACTGAAAGTGAGGATAAGAGATGTGCCGAATGCAATATAAAGGTGCGATTTTTGATATGGACGGCGTTCTGTTTGATACAGAGCGCATATATCAGGAGACGTGGCAGGAGATTGCCGCCCTGCAGGATATCACGCTGGACGGCAGCTTCCTGCGGGCAATTTCCGGAACAAACGGTGCGCATATGTGCCGGGTAATAGAAAAATATTATCATGTGCCGGATGGTAAAGATATTATGGAAAGATGCATGGAACAAGTGAGGCAGAAGCTGTCCGTCTATGTTCCGATGAAAAAGGGCGTTCGTGATATACTGGATTACTTCCGGAAGAACGACATAGGGATAGCAGTTGCAAGCAGCAGTGCGGTACAGCAGATTGAGGCTAATCTGCAGATGAGCGGGATACGGGATTACTTTTCGGTTATTGTAAGCGGATCAGAAGTAAACCAAGGAAAACCGGAGCCGGATATCTTCCTGTTAGCGGCTAAGAGACTGCACTGTGCCCCGGAAGAATGTTTTGTCTTTGAAGACAGTGAGAATGGGATCAGGGCAGGCTATGCGGCTGGATGTTTTACGGTGATGGTGCCGGATCTGCTTGAGGCATCTTCTGAGATACAGCCCTATTGCAGGAAGATATGTTCGGATTTGGAACAGGCAGTGCGGGAGATAATCAGGATGTAGTTGTTGGTGAATTTTGAAGTAATAGAGATTGTGAAAGAAAATGATAATGTTACTATACAGAGGGTGCCCTCAGTCATCTCATGACTTTGGAGGACACCCTCTGGAAACGGAGATGGAGGGATTCGAACCCTCGTGCCCCGGAGGGCTAACGCATTTCGAGTGCGCCCCGTTATGACCACTTCGATACATCTCCATACGAATAAGATTATAAGTTGAAAACAAATCCTTGTCTACTGTTTTTCTAAAATCTTTTCCCAAAATCTTTCAGAAGGACAAGAGAGTTTCGGAAATGGAGTTGAATATGGCGATAACACAGGATGAAAAATATATGAAGGAAGCAATCCGTCAGGCGAAAAAGGCCTATGCGCTGGGTGAAGTGCCAATCGGTTGCGTGATTGTCTATCAGGACAAGATTATCGGCAGGGGTTATAATCGCCGTAACACGGATAAAAATACGCTTGCTCATGCAGAGATCACGGCCATCCATAAGGCCAGCAGGAAGATGAAAGACTGGCGGCTTGAGGAGTGTACGCTTTATGTCACATTAGAACCTTGTCAGATGTGTGCCGGGGCTATTGTACAGGCGAGGATTACAGAGACAGTGATTGGGGCCATGAATCCCAAGGCAGGGTGTGGGGGATCTATTTTAAATATTTTGGAAATGCCGGAATTTAACCATCAGGTGGTGGTGCGCCGGGGCATTTTGGAGGAAGAATGTACCTGCCTGCTGCAGAACTTTTTTAAGGAACTGAGAGAGAGAAACAGGATAGAGAAACAGCTGCGCCGGGAGCATGAAGAAAGAGAGGCGGCAAAAGACGATCCGGATGTGTAAAATCAGGTGCGTAAAATCATGCGTAAAATCAGGCGGAGGAATTTCTTGACAAGGGATATCCGTCATATTAGAATAAATAGAATTAGAATAATTCTAATTCTATACAGGGAATGCGTATGACAAAATATGAGGTAGAAATATATAACATCATTACCACGTCTACGGAGCATTTGACAGTGGAGCAGATATACACGGAACTGAAAAGGAAGTATCCCGGAGTTGTTATGGCTACGGTTTATAACAATGTGAACAAATTGTGGAAGGCCAGGCTGATTCGCAGGATATCTGTTGAAAATATGCAGGACAGATATGACCGGGTCATTCAGCATGACCATTTGGTCTGTCAGATGTGCGGTAAACTGACGGATATATTGTTTGAAGACCTGACGGATTCTCTTCGCGGGCAGATGAAGGGGGAGTTTCTGTCTTATGATTTGAAAGTTTTTTATATCTGTCCGGCATGCCAGGAACAGGAAAGAAAGCGTAAGCATACATAGTGAGAACTGACGGCATTGTATGAGATAAAAAATATAAATAGAATAGTTAAAGAGGTGACAGCTATGAGTATTTTAATGAGGCCCAAAAAGAAAAACTTACTATTGTCAATGTCTGAGCTCTTGGAGGAAGATTACGGGAAAAAGTATCCTGAACTGGAGCAGATGTATCATCGTCTGCTTGCGGGGCGGACCCAGTTTGAGGAAGTGATGGCGAATATTTTGGATTCCCTGATGCAGATCAGTTCCCTGGATCTTTCCCTGAACCATTATTCTGAAATTCTGCAAAAGGTGTCGGACAGCGTATCGGAAGCCACGGAATTGATTCATACGGATTCAAACGAGGCAGACGCCATATCCAAGATGGTATCTGTCCAGCATGAAGACCTGACCAATACGATCATTGAGATTTCAGAAGAGTCGGGCGCCGTCTATCGGCGTATCGACGAGAGCCAGCAGGAATTGACGGCTACCAGGGAACTGGCCGACAATACAATCAGCGCATCAAAGGAAATGCAGCAGGATATGAACCAGCTCTCTGAAATCATCAGCCAGATGAATACGGTAATCGATGGTATCAATGCCATTTCGTCACAGACAAATCTTCTGGCGCTGAATGCCTCTATCGAGGCGGCAAGGGCAGGTGAAGCCGGTAAGGGTTTCGCGGTGGTTGCGGAGGAGATTCGTCAGCTGGCCGATGAAACGAAGAAGCTGACTGCAAGTATGGGCCATTCTGTGGCGGATATCCTCAGTGCATCTGCCAAGAGTGTGGAGAGTGTGGATAATACCATAGGATCGTTGGAAACCGTCACACATAAGATAAGTCATGTGTGGGAATTGAACGAGGACAATCGGCAGCACGTAGAGAAAATCACGAATAATATAGCCTCTTTAGCCAGCCTTAGTGAGGAGATCAGCAGCTCCATCATCGAACTGGAATCGCGCTCTTCGGATATCAACAGCCAGTGCAGTGTACTGCACGAGGAAACAGCGCGGCTACGGGAACATGGCAAGGATATTTTTGAAATTGCCAGGCCGTTGGAAGAGATAGAATCGACGCTGGATGCGTCCGCTAAAGTCATGGGCACCATGACGAAGGATGCCTTCTACAAGCTGGAGGATCAGAACTTTGCCGGATATATTGAGAAGGCGATCACTGCGCACAGAAATTGGCTGGGGAATCTGGAACGGATCGTCCGGGAAAGAACGATTCTGCCCTTGCAGGTCAATGACAGGAAATGCGGATTTGGTCACTTTTATTATGCAATAGAGCCAACCAAACCAGAGGTCTTGAAGCTTTGGAAAGAGTTGGGGGAAAAGCATAAGAAGTTTCATGATTATGGCAAACAGGTAATCGATGCGTTGTTTGACAGTGATTACGGCAAGGCGGAAAGGGTTTGCCAGGAGGCAGGACAATATTCGCAGACGCTGATCAGTGACCTGGAACATATCAAAAAATTGTGTGTGAGTACATCGGATAGCCGCTCTGAAAAATAACTTCGGTGAATCGGTTGGAAATGCTTTACGAGAAATATATGGAAACTTATATTGCCCGACGGCGGTTTTGCAATAACAGTCAAAACCGCCGTTTTCTTTTGCAAAGAAAATACCAAAGCAGGGGATGAAAGCTGCCCTTGTTTCTTATCCCGTTATGGCAGCGGTAAGCAGAGGCAGCTTGGGTAAAATGTAAGAAATAGAAGTTGTGATGATGGGAAAAATAGGCTATAATTTATTTAGTGTGTTTTATGCAACGACAATATGGAAAACGGGGTATAAGGAGGAAGTAAAATGAAAAGAATCGGAATGTTGACCAGTGGCGGAGATTGTCAGGCATTAAATGCTGCTATGAGAGGTGTGGTAAAGTGTCTGTCCTGCAGTGGGGAGGACGTGGAAATCTATGGTTTCCTGGATGGTTATAAGGGACTCATCTATGGGGATTTCCGGATGCTGACAGGCAATGACTTTGCGGGGATTTTAACGAAGGGCGGCACCATACTGGGCAGTTCAAGAACACCTTTTAAACTGATGAGAGAACCTGACGAGAACGGACTTGACAAAGTAGAGGCGATGAAGCAGAACTACTATAAACTGAAACTTGACTGCCTTGTTATCTTAGGCGGTAATGGAACCCATAAATCAGCCAATATGCTTCGTGAAGAGGGGCTCAATGTGATCACGCTTCCTAAGACCATAGACAATGATCTGTGGGGAACGGATATGACATTTGGCTTCCAGAGTGCGGTGAATATTGCGACTGACTGTATTGACTGTATTCACACCACGGCTTCTTCCCATGGACGTGTCTTTATTGTGGAAGTTATGGGACATAAGGTTGGCTGGCTGACACTCAACGCCGGTATCGCAGGCGGTGCAGACATCATTCTGATTCCGGAAATTCCCTATGATATTGACAGCATCATCAAGGCTGTGGACGCGCGGGCAGCGAGAGGTTCCCGCTTCACCATCATGGCTGTGGCAGAGGGTGCTATTTCCAAGGAAGACGCGAAGCTCTCCAAGAAAGAGTACAAAGAGAAGATGAAGAATTATGCTTATCCTTCCGTCTCTTATGAGATTGCTGATAAGATTATGAAAAAGACCGGCAAAGAAGTGCGTGTGACGGTGCCGGGACATACACAGCGAGGCGGAAGTCCCTGTCCTTATGACCGTGTATTTGCAACCCGTCTGGGCGCTGAGGCAGGTAAGCTGATTCTGAAGGGTGAGTACGGCTTTATGGTGGGTTACAAGAACAGAGAGATTGTTAAGGTTCCGCTTGAAGAGGTGGCAGGTAAATTGAAGATGGTGTCACCGGATGCTACCATCGTGAAGGAAGCGAAGATGGTAGGTATCAGTTTCGGGGATTAATATATGTCATATACAGCGTTATATCGCAAGTTCCGGCCCAGCCGTTTCGAGGATGTGAAAGGGCAGGAACATATTGTCACTACGTTACAAAACCAAATCAAAGCAGACCGCATCGGGCATGCCTATCTTTTCTGTGGAACACGGGGCACCGGTAAGACTTCCGTGGCGAAGATATTTGCCCGGGCGGTCAATTGTGAGAATCCTGCGGAGGGAAGCCCCTGTGGAGAATGTGCCAGCTGTAAGGCACTGGCTGCAGGGGCAGGCATGAATGTGATCGAGATTGACGCTGCCTCTAACAATGGCGTGGATAACATTCGTGAGATTGTGGATGAAGTTTCTTATTCGCCGGCGGAGGGCAAGTTTAAAGTCTATATTATAGATGAGGTGCACATGCTCTCCATCGGCGCCTTTAATGCACTCTTAAAGACGTTGGAGGAACCGCCTTCCTATGTGATATTTATTCTGGCGACCACGGAAGTGCATAAGATTCCGATTACCATACTTTCCCGCTGCCAGCGGTATGATTTTCGCAGGATTACCATTGACACGATCGCGGGGAGACTGCGGGAACTGATGGAGGCAGAAAAGATTTCGGTGGAGGAGAAGGCGCTCCGCTATGTGGCCAAGACTGCCGATGGATCCATGCGTGACGCGTTAAGTCTTCTGGATCAGTGCATCGCATTTCATTTTGGCGAGGAACTGACTTACGATAAGGTGTTAAATGTGCTGGGGGCAGTGGATACAGAGGTGTTCAGCAGGCTTCTTCGGCATGTGATGGAGCAGGATGTGACCGGCTGCATCGGGCTGCTGGAAGAGATTGTCATGCAGGGCCGGGAACTGACCCAGTTTGTCACGGATTTCACCTGGTATCTGCGTAATCTCCTGTTATTAAAGTCTTCGGATGACATTGAGGATGTGATAGATGTATCCTCTGATAACCTGATACGGCTCAAAGAAGAGGCCGGGATGCTGGATGTGGAGACGATCATGCGCTATATCCGCATCTTTTCGGAGCTGTCAGGGCAGATTAAATATGCTTCCCAGAAAAGAATACTGGTGGAGATAGCATTGATCAAACTATGCCGGCCCAATATGGAGAAGGATATCGGCTCCGTGGTGGAACGGGTAAGGGTCATAGAAGAACAGCTGGAAAATGGTGTGGTGATGGCAGGCGGGCAGGGTTATGCCGGGGAAAGTGTTATGTCCGGCCAGATGGGAACGCCTGTGTCAAAGGAACGTCCGCCATTGCCGAAGGCCATTCCGGAAGATGTGCAGGCCGCGGTGGAGCGGTGGCAGGAAATTGTGTCCAGTGCGGCCATGCCCATGAAACAATATCTGAAAGAGGCAAGACTCAGCCTGGGCGGAGATAATAAGCTGATGATTGTGGTGGAGGACGGACTGGCTTCCGATTATTTCCTGAAGCAGGAAGGACATAAGGAACTGCTGACGCAGATGTTGTCTGATGCGGTGGGAAAAGAAATTGACGTGACGGTGCAGGGGGTACAGAGCAGGGAGGATTTTGCGCTGAACTATGTGGATCTCTCCCAGATTGTGCATATGGATATTGAGATAGAATAAATTAATCATATAAAGGAGACAGATCATGGCAAAACGTGGAGGATTCCCTGGCGGCGGTATGCCGGGAAATATGAGCAACCTGATGAAACAGGCGCAGAGGATGCAGCGCCAGATGGAGGAGAGCCAGAAAGAACTTGAGACCAAGGAATTTACGGCGAAATCCGGCGGTGGTGCAGTGGAAGTGACTGTCACTGGCAAAAAGGAAGTGACAAAGGTGAAGCTGTCCGAGGAAGTGGTGGATCCGGATGATATTGAGATGCTTGAGGATCTGGTGATGGCAGCCACCAACGAAGCACTGCGTATGGCAGAAGAGGCGAATACAGAAGTCATGAGTAAGATGACAGGGGGTCTTGGTATGGGCGGAGGATTTCCCTTCTGATGGATTTGTACAGCGGACATATCAATAAGTTAATAGAGGAGCTGGCAGCACTTCCCGGCATTGGACATAAGTCTGCACAGAGACTTGCTTTTCATCTGATCAATATGCCTAAAGCACGGGTGGAACGGCTTGCGCAGACGATCATCAATGCCAAGGAGAATGTGCGTTACTGCCAGGAATGTTATACATTGACGGATCAGGATGTGTGTCCGGTATGCGCCAATCAGCGCAGGGATCATGAAACTATCATGGTAGTGGAAAACACCCGTGATTTGGCGGCCTATGAGAAGACTGGTAAGTACACCGGCATTTATCATGTACTGCATGGCGCCATTTCTCCCATGCTAGGAATCGGTCCGGGTGACATTAAATTGAAAGAATTGATGAAGCGCCTGGAGGGTAATGTACAGGAAGTGATCATTGCCACCAATTCCAGCCTGGAGGGAGAGACCACAGCGATGTATATCAGTAAGCTTGTCAAACCAACAGGAATCAGGGTGACCAGAATAGCCAGCGGTGTACCGGTGGGCGGTGATTTGGAATACATTGACGAGGTGACATTGCTGCGTGCCCTGGAGGGCAGAGTGGAACTATAGGATGAAAGAAAAAGGGGGTATACAAATGGGCATGATAAAAGAAAAATTTGGGACGGCCAGGACCGGTGAGGAAATATTTCTCTTTACCCTAAAGAATAAAAATGGCATGGAGGCGAAGATTACTAATTTTGGAGCGAATCTGGTGAGCCTTCTGGTGCCGGACAAAGATGGTAAGATGGAAGACGTGGTGCTTGGGTATGATACGCTGGAGGATTATTGCAGAAATGGCAGCTTCTTTGGCGCGACGATAGGACCCAGCGCGAACCGCATTGCAGATGCCAGCTTTACCATTGACGGCAGGACGTACCACCTTGATGCCAACGATGGGGCCAACAATCTGCACAGTGATATGGAAAACGGCTATCATAAACAGGTTTGGGAGGCTGCAGAGGCAGAGGACTGCCTGACACTTACCATAGAAGGTAAAGATGGGGAGATGGGATTCCCCGGTAACAAAAAGATTACGATGGTTTATAGTCTGTCTGACGACAATGCGCTGAAATTAAGTTACCGGGCATCAGCAGATACCAATACGATCATAAATCTGACCAACCATACTTATTTCAACTTGGCAGGACATAAGGCCGGTAATATAGAAAATCATCTGTTAAAATTAAATGCCAGTCATTTCACGCCGGTGGTTTCCGGTGCGATTCCCACAGGTGAGATACAGTCTGTGACAGGAACGCCCATGGACTTTACCACGGCGAAACCTATCGGGCAGGATATCAATGCTGATTATGAGCAGCTGAAATTAACACAGGGGTATGATCATAACTTTGTGATCGATGGTGCGGATGGAACGCTGCGGGAGATCGCGGAGGTGGAGGATCCAAAGAGCGGGCGGAAGATGAAGGCCTTCACCACCCTGCCCGGCGTGCAGTTCTATGCGGGTAATAACATTACAAAGGAGACTGGTAAAGAGGGAGCCAACTATGCTCCGCGAACTGGATTTTGTCTGGAAACACAGTATTATCCGGATAATATTCACCATGCCAACTTCCCGCAGGCAGTATTTGGACCTGAGAAAGATTATCAATCTGAGACCGTGTACCAGTTCATTTGATGAATGTGAGGCAGTGCCAAGGGAGCATTGCCTCTTTTGTATAAGGTTGGTATTCGTGATAATCGGAGGGAGTGTTTCTTATGAAAAATTTCAGAAAACAAATGCTGCGCACACCGCTGCAGTCGCTGTTTATCATCGTGCTGATTATGATCGTGACGGTCATGTTAGTGGTTGGCGGCAATCTCTTGATTACCAGTGATAAGCTGTCGAAGGCATATGAGGATGATTTTATCACTATCAGCACGGTTCTTCAGAAACCGGATACCGTACAGGAACGTAAGGTATGGGATGCGCAGAAGGGGGACTATCTGCTGTACAAAGATTCCGTATATAACCGGTATGCAACAAAATCTGGAAGCAAGTGCGAAGCATGGCGTGGATAACCTGGTCTATACCTTTTATGACAGGGGATATTCGGCGTTGAATGAGGGCATCCAAAATCTGAAAAATATGTCGGCGGCGCTGCTTGTCATGAGGGCGGCCGCTGCAGTGATATTGACCTTGCAGATTTCCCATATTTATATCACTAGGCAAAAGAGGCGGCTTTCCATTGAGCGGCTGCTGGGTGTGACAGGGAAGAAGTGCAGGGATATCTGTCTGACAGGCATCCTGATCCTTCTGCTCATGAGGACGGTTCCTGGGGTGGCGGCGGGTATGGCGGTTTCCGAGCGTGTGGACATAGGGGACATGGGACAGGAGGATTTTAACCGAAAGTACAGTAACTTAGGGCTTATGGCGAAGGTGGAAATTGATCTGTCCGGGCAGAACCAGGGAAATCTTGCAGTATCCTGTATGATGGGAAGATTGGTGCTTGGTGTCGGGATTTCCGGCGTAAAGGCGCGGAATATTCTGAAAAGAGAACCGCTGTATCTGGTGGAAGACGAGAGGGCTGGGAAATAACGTGATGTTCTTTAAACGGGAGCTCATGCAGGTTTTGTGTAGAGAAAAGGGGGATTCTAATGAAAAAAGCGGGTGTTTTATGGATAGTTTTGATTATTTTAGTTTGTTGTTTTATGACAGGATGCGCTGGTGTGCTGGAAAATGAGAGCATGGATCTGGAGGTAGAAAAAATAATTGCGGCCTTAAATGAGGATGATGCCGACAAGATTTATTCAGCGATGTATCCCAATGCTGTCACACGGGAGGAGTTTGACGAGGCATATGAGAAAATCCATAAATTCTGGCAAAAATCTGACAGCCATACTAAGAAGCTGAATGCCATCAATACTAAGAAAACTCTGAATAAGTCAGGCAACTCCGTTATCTGTGAGGCACAGTATTATGTCTATACACAGGATAATTTTTACACAATCTACCTGAATTATCTATCTGATGATAAGGGAGAGGGACTGTATGGGTTCTATCTTCAGGTTGGAGCTGAGCCTATGCTGATCAGTGGAAGCTTCAGGACTGTAAGAGAAAATTCAGTGCTCCAATGGGGTGTACTGTTATTTGGTGTCTTATCTTATATCTTTATTATTATCACAGTAGTTGATATTCTTCGGAAACGTCCGCGGCTGTTCGGCCTGTGGCTGGTGGCAGCGCTGGCCTTTTTCAGTCTCCAGATAAAAAGGGTGCCTGACAATTCTTATATGGGTGTGGCTGTAAATTGGTTTGCCTTGTCCTCTTATAAAATTTATAATAACGGCAGTTGGATTTTGTTCTTTGCTGTTCCTGTGGGTGCCATTGTGTATTGGTGTCTGCGTAAAAAGTTAAAGCCAAAACAAAAGAAACCGCAGATTCCTTTGGATATCTCTCCAGCACAGTGATTCACGCAAAAAGAGATGGTCAAAACTGAATAGAACGAAATTTAAAAGGAAAGGGGATTGCATGATATACCTTTCCTTTTTGTTATCGCCGGATTCTGCTATATTTTCAGAAAGTGTATGATATACTTGTACGCGAGGCAGATTTGTTGATAAGGTGCTGCCTTTCGATGATACATTTGAATATACCGGGGGATACGTGTGGTAAGGAGTGGATGAAATGGAATCGAAGTCGATTGTCATTCACAAAGGAGGAAAAGAAGAAAAGTACAAGCTTTATGTGGAGGATTATGTTCTATCTTATTTGAAATATGAAACGGGGTCGTTAGAGTGCTCTGAGGTTTATTTTTATGGAGCCCGACAGGATCATAGCAGAAAGTACATTATCTATGGAGCAGGAAGGGATAAGCAGATTCCGGATTTTGATACTTATGATCTGTTGGAAGAAATCATGTGCCGGCTGACACAGGCCGGACCTGTTTTTATGGTGCGGGAGTCAGAAGAAATTTACCAGGTCAAAGGATTTGATGTTTTTTATCAGGATAATGAAGCGATGCAGGGTTATATGGTGGAGCGGCAGAGAAACTTTACCGGTGCAAGGGTGGCCGATCAGAAGGACAGGCATGGGGAGACGGTTCTACCCTTCACAGCCAGTAAAGGTAAAGCGGGGGCTAAACCCTCTCATTCCCATGGCGTCATATCTGCACAGCTGGGGATGATTCTGATCATTCTGGTGGCCATCGTCATCAATTCTGTGAATAGTTATGATAAGATGGAGCAGTTAAACCAATCCACGGAAGAAGTTTTCTTCGCCATAGAAAATCAGGAGGCCGATGATTTGGTATCCGATGCCTATGAGCCGGGAGAAGAGATTGTGGTAAAGCGGGATGAGGATCAGGAAGCTGCCCGGCCGATTGAGATTGCCCAAAGTACGGAAGAAGAGGAAGGTGCCGGTACCGATGAGACGGAAGAGCAGGATCTGACGGAGGATGATGGAGAAAGCGTGAGTGCAGGAAAGGAAGAGGGAGATTTAGAGACAGCACCAAAGGAGACAGAGGGTAAGACGAATGAAGAGGGGATTTTAAAAGAAAACGAAGACGCTGCGTCAGAACAGAAAGAGGAGGGAGAGCAGACGGAAGCTCTTTCCAGAAATGTGACAAGATATTATGAGGTGGAGAAGGGAGACACCCTCCATACAATCTGTCAGAAAATTTACGGGGATATTTCCCAGATAGAGAAAATCTGCGAACTGAATGATATTTCAGATCCAGACAGAATCAGTCCAGGACAAAAAATAATACTGCCATGAGAAATTTTGTGGTACAATGGTCGCAGGCTCGGCAGCCAGCGACCAAAGAATTGCGGAGCAATTCTTTCTGAAGGAGAGAAAGAAAACAGCGTCAGAGAAATATTGGAGTAGTCGCAGGCTCGGCAGCCAGCGACCAAAGAATTGCGGAGCAATTCTTTCTGAAGGAGAGAAAGAAAACAGCATCAGAGAAATATTGGAGTAGTCGCAGGCTCAGCAGCCAGCGACCAAAGAATTGCGGAGCAATTCTTTCTGAAGGAGAGAAAGAGAACAGCGTCAGAGAAATATTGGAGTAGTCGCAGGCTCAGCAGCCAGTGCAGCCAGTGACCAAAGAATTGCAAAGTATGAGATATTCTTCGGGACGGTGGGGTAAAGAGGTACATTCGATGGCAAATATTAGGGAATATCTGAAAAGGAAAGAAAAGCGGGACATAGATAAAAACGCTATTCCCAGAGTGAGTTACAGGGAAAAGATAAAGAGCCATAAATTTACGATTTTTTATCGGATTATTCTGGTCGTCATCTTGATTGCCGCGATTACAGCGGCGGCTCTTATTCAGTGGCAGAACAAGGTGTATACGGAGAACGTGGAATTGTCCTCTGTAGGCATCAACATTACACAGGATGTTAAGCTGATGCCCTTTTCAGGACATCTCTTAAGTTATAGTAAAGATGGCGCTAACTGTATGGATACCAAAGGCAATGCAGTGTGGAACCAGACGTTTGAGATGCAGAATCCAATGGTAGATATATGCCAGAATGTGGTCGCAATTGGAGATTATAACGGTAGAACAATTTATGTCATGGATACGACAGGGGCTTTGGGCAATATTACGACCAACAGGCCAGTGCGGGATTTCTGTGTGGCGTCTAATGGGGTGGTGGCGGCGGTACTGGATGACACTGATGTCACATTGATTTGTTTGTATGACGCAAAGGGAAATGAACTGGTACGTTTCAGAACAACCATGAAAGAAAGTGGTTATCCTGTCAATGTTTCCATTTCACCCAGCGGGGAACTGGTGTGTGTGTCCTATATGTTTGTGGATAGCGGGCAAATGAAATCCAGCGTTGCCTTCTATAATTTTGGGGCGGTTGGACAGAACAATACGGATAACTATGTCAGCGGTTATGATTATTTAAATGCAATCGTACCTCTGACTCATTTTCTGGATAATCGTTCTATCTTTGCTGTGTCCGATGACCGTATTATGTTTTACAGCGGGGCGCAGAAGCCTGTCAGTGTGGCAGAAACACTGGTCAGCGAGGAAATCCGTGGCGTGTATTATGGAGATGAGTATATCGGGTTGGTGTTTAACAGTACACAGGGCAGCAGCAGGTATCGCCTGGATGTATATCAAAAGTCAGGGGCCTTTCAGCAATCCATAGAATTTGACTTAGAGTATACGAATATTTTATTCCATGAGGATCAAATCATTATTCATAATGAGTCGCAGTGCAGTATTTATAATAGTAAAGGGGTGCAAAAATATGATGGTAAGTTCAGTAAAACGGTATTGGTGCTGATACCGTTGAGTGGAAATTATCGTTATATGGTGGTGACTCCTGATTCAATTGATACGATAGAATTACAATAAACTTAACGATGAGGCAGGAAATGTTCAGATTCATTTTTGCAGGAGCTATAATTTTGTTATTTATATGGAGAATTCACAGAGGGTTTGCCAACGGGATTATGCAGGAGGTAGTCAACCTCTTATCCGGTGTGATTTCTTTAATATGTGTTGTTCTTGTTTTCTTTGCCATAAGCAGCGTGGCGGCCAAGGCGATGAGTACTTTGGCAGTCTGTATGGTTGGACTGATATTACTTGGAATTGTTTTCAAAATCTGTAATCTTATTTTTAAACCGCTTCTGGCGTTGGGAAATCTCTCCGTGATCGGAGGGCTCAATAAACTAATGGGCGCCATTATGGGTGCTGCCGAAGCTTGTCTGCTGTCTTACCTGCTTTATAGAGTACTGGATTTTGCAGAGATTTATGTGTTATGAATAACATCAAAAAAAATTTTAAAAATTTATAAAAAACCCGTTGACAACTAGAAGAGCATCTGCTATTATATGAAAGTCGCACAGC
>ERZ777305.312-NODE-312-length-82506-cov-10.435131_pt1 | contig 82506 bp, 65 predicted proteins | sample MGYA00374965_ERZ777305 | MGnify/ENA primary metagenome ERZ777305 (study PRJEB29328, sample SAMD00013331) | mouse gut metagenome | study: EMG produced TPA metagenomics assembly of the Metagenome analysis of fecal microbiota from mouse which was promoted...
GGGCAGAGGCTGCGGCCCGCGCAGTTCTTCGAACTGCATTTCCACACGGTATTTATCCGATCCTCTTGCGAAATCCGCAGATTTTCACTATCTTCGTGGAAACCGAAACCTCCATCTCATGAAAAGAGCCATCCGACACGCAGCCGCCATAGCTCCCGCACTCGCGGCGACGGCCTGCGCGCAGCAATCGGTCGTGGAGCGCAAGCCGCTCAACATCATCCACATCATGACCGACGACCACTCCTACCAGACCATCAGCGCTTACGGTCATCCGCTTTCGCGGCTCGCTCCGACGCCCAATATCGACCGACTCGCGGCCGAAGGGGTGCTCTTCTCGCGGGCGTATGTCGAAAATTCGCTCTCCACGCCGAGCCGCGCGTGCCTCATGACGGGGCTTTACAGCCACCAGAACGGCCAGCGGCAATTGGGGGCGGGCATCGACGCGAGCAAAACGTTCTTCTCGGAGCTGTTGCGGGAGCGGGGATATTCTACCGCCGTGGTGGGCAAGTGGCATATGCAGTGCGAACCCAAGGGTTTCGACTTCTACCGCCTGCTCAATAATCAGGGCGACTATTACAACCCCGCGTTCCGTTCGCACGACTCCGACGGCAAGTATGTCCGCGAGCAGGGTTACGCCACCGAACTCATAACCGATCATGCCATCGAGTTCCTCGAAGGGCGCGATCCCGACCGTCCGTTCTGCCTGCTGGTGCACCATAAGGCGCCGCACCGCAACTGGATGCCCGAACCGAAATATTACGATCTTTTCGAGGATGTGGAGTTTCCGCTGCCCGACAATTTCCACGACGACTATTCGACCCGCACCACGGCGGCGCACGCGCAGCGGATGAGCATCGCGAAGGATATGGAGCTGGTCTATGACCTCAAGGTCGAGGAGCTCAAGGGTCGCGACGGCTATCGTCCCGAACCCAACAGCTACTGGGATGCGGCGTACGCGGGTCTCACGCCCGAACAGCTGGCGGCGTGGCGCGACGCCTACCGTCCAAAGAACGAAGCCTTCATCGAGGCGGAGCTTACGGGCGACGAGCTGTTGGAGTGGAAATATCAACGCTACATGCGCGACTACCTGCGCTGCATACGTTCGGTGGACGACCAGATCGGCCGCCTGCTCGACTATCTGGAGGAGCACGACCTGATGGACGACACCGTGATAGTCTACACCTCCGACCAAGGCTTCTACATGGGCGAGCACGGTTGGTTCGACAAACGCTTCATGTACGAGGAGTCGTTCCGCACGCCGCTCATAATACGCTACCCGAGCGGCGCGCGCGGCGAGGTGTGCGACCGTTTGGTGCAGAACATCGATTACGCCCCCACGTACCTCGCGGCGGCGGGTGTCGACCGCCCCGATTACATGTCGGGCCGTCCGCTGCAATTGCTGTGCAAGGGCCGCGAGCCGCGCGAGTGGCGCGAGGATCTGTACTACCACTATTACGATTATCCCGCCGAACACATGGTGCTGCGCCACGACGGCGTGAGCGACGGACGCTACAAGTTGATACATTTCTACAAAAAGGAGAAGGACGGCTCGGTGTCGCTTCGCGAAGAGGAGTTGTACGATCTTCGCGAGGATCCGTCGGAGATGCGCAACGTAATCGACCGCGCCGACATGGCCGAGGTCGCGGAGCGGCTGCGCCGACGTCTCGACGCTTACCGCGAGGAGCTGGCGGTGGACGAGTATTGACGGGGTGCGCGATTCGCTCCGCCGACGCATGAACGAAAACGGGCCGCTTTTTCGGAAAAGCGGCCCGTTGTTCGTCGATCGGAGATTACAGCTTGCGCAGCCAGATGTTGCGGAAGCTGATCGGCTCGCTGGGGTCGCCGTGGCTCTGCAACTTGATGGGGCCGTCGCCGTGCTTCTCCACGCGGGGATGGCCGATGTACTCGGTGGTGCCGCGGATGGTGAAGTTGTTGAGCAGCACGATGCCGTTCTGAATCACCGTGACGGTGGGATTCACCTTGTAGGTGCCGTCCTCGTTGAATACGGGCGCGTTGTAGATGATGTCGTAAACGTTCCACTCCCCGGGCTTGCGCATGGCGTTGGCCAAGGGGATCACCTGCTTGTAGACGCTGCCCGTCTGTCCGTTGGCATAGGTCTCGTTCTGGTAGCAGTCGAGAATCTGGATCTCGTACTTGTTCTGGAGGAATATGCCGCTGTTGCCGCGCGACTGGCTCGATCCCGTGATGTTTTCGGGCACCTGCCACTCGATGTGCAGCTGGAAGCTGCCGAAGCTCTCGCGGGTCTGGATATCGCCCTTTTTCTTGTTGACGGTGAACACTCCGTCGTGCACGTCCCACTCGGCGGGACCTCCGTTGCCGCTGCTCGTCCACGCGCTCAGGTCCTTGCCGTCGAACAGAACCACGGCGTCCGACGGGGCCGAGTTGGTGGCGATGTCGCCCGGGGTCACCACTTTGGGCTGCGGGGTCCAGAACTCGGTCATGGCGGGGCGCATGCCTTCGGGTTTGGGGTACTCCTTTTTCTCTTGCGCCGATGCGGCGGCCGTCGTTGCGAGGGTCAACGCCGAGAGAAGAATCGCTCTTTTCATCTTTTGTATGTTTTAAGTTTTACGGTTTGTTAATGATATGCAAAGATACGAATTAGCGAGGGCAAAAGCAAGATTGCTTGCATTTTGCCGAGCGGGAGTATCTAAGACGAAGTCAAAGGTACGCATAAGTCGAGCGCAAAAGCAAATTTTATTTGCGATTTTGCCGAGACGAAGTACCTAAGGCGCAGCCAAAGATAGGAATAAGTTGGGAGCAATGCCGAATTTATTTGCGACTTCGCCGATGCGGACCGATGTCGGGCGCGAACGGTAAGTTAGAATTCGTAACGGCAAATTTATGCGCTTCGAACCGCCGAATATGGGTAAAAGCGGAATATATATGCAGGAAGTTTAGATTTTTATCGGTTATATGTTGATATCTTAATAAATTTTATTATCTTTGCGACAGATCTCACTATTATTTATAACTCACTATTACTATGAACATGTCAGTGAAAGAGTACGTCGAGCATTTCATGGCCGACGTGGCAGCCAAAAACCCCAACGAGCCTGAGTTCCATCAGGCCGTTCGCGAGGTGGTCGAGAGCGTCGCTCCGTACGTTTTGGAGAATCCGCAACTCGTGAAGATGAAGGTGTTGGAGCGCATCGCCGAGCCTGAACGCGTGGTTATGTTCCGCGTACCTTGGGTGAACGATGCGGGCGAGATTATGATAAACAAGGGGTATCGCGTGCAGATGAACAGCGCGATAGGTCCCTACAAGGGCGGCATACGTTTCCATTCGAGCGTGAATCTCAGCATATTGAAGTTCCTCGCTTTCGAGCAGACCTTCAAGAACGCGCTCACCACGCTGCCCATGGGCGGCGGCAAGGGCGGTTCGGATTTCAACCCGAAAGGCAAGTCCGACATGGAGATCATGCGCTTCTGCCAGAGCTTCATGACCGAGTTGCAGCGTCATATAGGTCAGGATACCGACGTGCCCGCGGGCGATATCGGCGTCGGCGGCCGCGAGGTGGGTTACATGTTCGGACAGTACAAGCGTCTGCGCAACGAATTCACGGGCACCCTTACGGGCAAGGGCCTCAGTTTCGGCGGTTCGTTGATTCGTCCCGAGGCGACGGGTTACGGCGCATGCTATTTCGGCGAGGCGATGCTGGCCACGCGCGGAGAGTCGTACAAGGGCAAGGACGTGGTGATCTCGGGTTCGGGCAACGTGGCGCAGTACGCCGCCGAGAAGGCTCTGGCGTTGGGCGCGCGCGTTCTCACGATGTCGGATTCCAACGGCTATGTTTACGATCCCGACGGAATCGACGGCGATAAGCTGCAATACGTGTTCGAGTTGAAAAATATGTTGCGCGGCCGCATCCGCGAATATGCCGAGAAGTATCCTTCGGCGCAATATTTCGAGGGCGAGCGTCCGTGGGGCGTGAAGTGCGACATAGCCATGCCGTGCGCCACGCAGAACGAGCTGAACGGCGAGGATGCCGCCAAATTGGTGGCGAACGGATGTCGGTGCGTGGTGGAGGGAGCCAACATGCCCTCGACGCCCGAGGCTATCGAGGTGTTCCGGAAGGCGCGGATTCTCTACTCGCCGGGCAAGGCTTCGAATGCGGGCGGCGTGGCGACCTCGGGACTGGAGATGACGCAGAACTCCATGCGTCTGAAGTGGAGCGCCGAGGAGGTGGATGCCAAGCTGCACGAGATCATGAACAAGATACACGCCGTGTGCGTCGATTACGGTACCGAGCAGGACGGATATATCAACTATGTGAAGGGTGCCAACATCGCGGGATTCATGACCGTGGCCGACGCCATGCTGTCGCAGGGCATCGTTTAACGCGGTTTCGAATCGTAACTTTTGCGGGCCGTCCCTTGCGGGCGGCTCGTTTTGTCGTTCATGGGCGATCGTGCCGAATCCCATGTTTTCGCTTACGGTTCGAAAGTTTGTTTGCGCTGCCGCAGGTACGGGTCGGAAAGGCGTCTCTCTTCCGAATTTAGTTAAAAGCCGCGAATTTGCTATCTTTGCGGCCGTAAATGCAGGTTTATGAAACAGAGCTGGAAAGCCGGAACTATGATCTACCCGCTGCCCGCGGTGCTGGTGAGCTGCGGCGACACTCCCGAGGAGTACAATATTTTCACCGTCGCTTGGACGGGCACGGTGTGCACCTCGCCGCCGATGTGTTACATCTCGGTGCGCCCCGAGCGGCACTCTTACGATATCATAAAGCGCACGGGCGAGTTCGTCATAAATCTCACCACCGCCGACATGGCTCGCGCCGTCGATTGGTGCGGTGTGCGTTCGGGCCGCGATTACGACAAGTTCGCCGAGACGGGGTTGACGCCCGTGGCGTCGGCCGTGGTCAAGGCTCCCGCGGTGGGGGAGTCGCCCGTGTCGATAGAGTGTCGCGTGCGCGAGACGGTGCGGCTCGGATCCCACGACATGTTCTTGGCCGAGGTGGTTAACGTGTTGGCCGACGAGAGGTATATCGATCCCGAGAGCGGGCGCCTCGATCTGGAGCGCGCGGGGATGATGGCTTACTGCCACGGCGAATATTTCCGTTTGGGCGATGCGCTCGGGCATTTCGGGTGGTCGGTGCGCAAGCCTCGCAAAGGCTCGCGCGCGAAGCGCAAAAGACGGGATTAGGGGCGGCGTTTCGGCGCGCGGGTGTTCGGCTCGGGCGGGGCTGTCGGCCTTGGCGGACGGGATCGTCGCGCGGAAAGATTAGCGGCGTAAATATTTGGAAAGAGGATATTTTTTGCTATTTTTGTAAAAATATATGCCTTTTGGCGACAGTGGTCGGACGCGATCCTTCGGAGATATGTATCGGGGGGGGGTAATTCGCTTGTTGTCAACGTGTTGTGTGCTTATGATCCGCGGGCGCCGATTTTCGGACGCTCGGGTCGGATGTTTTGAAAGAGGAATAGAAAACGAAAAAATAATATTGAAATGAGAAGAGCGGTCATGCTGTTATTTTTGCTCGCCGCGCCCGTTTTGGCGGCGCGCGCGCAAAGTAATCAGGAACTTTTGGAGGCGTATCGCAACGGTACGCTGACGCAGAGTCAGATCGATGAATTGAAAGCGAAGAATGCCGACAAGACGAAGGAGGACAATTCGACGCAAAAAGATCGCCGCCGCAGCGTGAACGCTGCGACGGCAAACGGCGTTAACGTCGGCCAAGCCGACGTTAACGCCGACGTGCGGAGCGGTTTGCCGACCGACCCCCAAGAGGGGCTCATGGAGGGTATCGGCCTTGGCGATCGTCGCGATAGAATCGCGACGATCGCCAAGGCTCCGCGTCGGATATTCGGACACGATCTGTTCACCAACAGTCGGCTTACGTTCGAACCCAACCTCAGCATAGCCACTCCCGACAACTATGTGCTGGGCCCGGGCGACGAGGTGATAATCGACGTGTGGGGCGATTCGCAGATGACCATCGAGGCCACGGTGTCGCCCGACGGCAAGATCTTCGTGTCGAACGTGGGGCCCGTCACGCTGGCGGGACTCGCCATCTCGGAGGCGGCGCAACGTCTGCGCGGCTCGCTGGCGGCGATTTACGAGGGCCTTTACGACGGTTCGGTGAAGATGAAGCTGTCGCTCGGCAGCATACGAAGCATACAGGTGAACGTGGCGGGCGAGGTGGCCTCTTCGGGTACCTATACGCTCCCGTCGCTGGCCACGTTGTTCCATGCCCTGCACATGGCGGGTGGCGTGGAGCAGCTCGGTACGCTGCGAAGCATCAAGGTATATCGCGGCGGCAAGCTCTTTTCGGACGTGGACGTTTACGATTACATTCTCAACGGCAAGACCGATAAGGATATAGCTCTGCGCGACGGGGATTTGGTGACCGTGGCGGCCTACGGCAAGCTGGCGGAGGTGTCGGGCGAGGTAAAGCGTCCGATGTTCTATGAGATGAAGGGTTCGGAGACCATCGGCGATCTGGTGCGTTTCGCGGGCGGATTCACCAACGATGCCAACCGCAAGATGGTGAGCGTAACGCGCCGTCAGGGCGGCGAGTACCGTTCGTTCACGGTGGACAGCGGCGATTTCGACACCTTCGTGCTCGAGGACGGCGACGTGGTGTCGGTGGCGGGCGCGATAGACCGTTACGAGAACCGCGTGGAGGTGAAGGGAGCCGTTTATCGCGAAGGCTACTATGCCATCGACGACAAGGTGAATACCGTGAAAGAGCTCATCGCGCGTGCCGACGGTTTGCGCGACGACGCTTTCCGCAGCCGCGCGTTGCTCTATCGCGAGAAACCCGATTGGACGATGGAGGTGCAGGCGATCGATCTCGACGGCCTCATGGCGGGCCGCGTGGCCGATATCTCGCTGCGCCCCAACGATATATTGATGATCCCCGCGGTGTCGGAGATGCAGGAGCAGTACGACGTCACCATATTCGGTTCGGTGAGTCGCCCCGATACCTATCCCTATGCCGAGAACATGACAGTCGAGGATCTGGTGATCGCCGCGGGCGGTCTGCTGGAGTCGGCGTCGACGGCCAACGTGATCGTCACCCGCCGCGTGAAGGATCCCCGAAGCACCCGAGTGAGCGATACGTTGTTCGAGACCTTCACGGTGAATATTTCGGACGCTTTGTCGACCGACGGCGAGGGGGGCTTCGTGCTCAAGCCGTTCGATCAGGTGTACGTTCGCCGCTCGCCCGTATACATTACGCAGAGCAGCGTCACCGTGCGCGGCGAGGTGACATTCGAGGGCACCTATCCGCTCTCGCACCGCAACATGCGCATCTCGGAGATCATCGGTTCGGCGGGCAACGTGACTCCCGGGGCATTCGTCGAGGGCGCATATCTGTTGCGCAAGATGACCGACGAGGAGAGGGCGCAGCGGCGCGCGCTGCGGGAGATGATCGAGGCGCAGGCCGAGCGCGGCGACAAGGATTCGCTCAACATGGCGGGCGTGGAGCTGTCGACGGTCTACTCGGTCGGAATCGATCTGGAAAAGGCGTTGGCGGCCCCCGGGTCGGATGCCGATATAGTGCTGCGCGACGGCGACGTGATCTCGGTGCCCACCTACAACGGCACGGTGCGCGTGATGGGCGCCGTGTTGTATCCCAACTCGGTTACATATCGCGCCGGCAAGAAGATGAAGTATTATGTGAATGCGGCGGGAGGTTACGACAACCGCGCCCGCAAGAACCGCGCGTTCGTGATCTACATGAACGGCATGGTCGCTTCGGGCACGTCGGCCGAGATACGCCCGGGCTGCATAATCATAGTCCCCTCGAAAGCCTACTCGGAGCCGATCAAGTGGAGCGAGGTGGTAGGTTTGGTGTCGTCTACCGCGTCTACCGCCGCGGTGGTGATATCGGTGCTGAACCTTACGAAGTAACATAACACTTACAGCAGTCGTGAATTATGGATCAGATACAGAATCGTAACGATATGCCCGTCGAGGAGCAGGAGATCGATCTCGTGGAGCTCGCGCGGAAATTGTGGTTGAACCGCGGTTTGATAATAAAAGTCGCTTGCGGCTTCATGGCGTTCGGACTGGCAGTGGCTCTTCTCAGCGCCAAGGTCTACACCGCCACGTGCGACTTCGTGCCGCAGACCTCCGGTTCGACGGGTTCGTCGAGGATGAGTTCGCTGGCCGCGTTGGCGGGAATCAACATCAACCAGATGCAGGACGTGAAGACCCTCTCGCCCTATGTGTACGAGAAGATCATGAACAGCGCCACCTTCGGCAAGGAGCTGATGATGACCGAGATCGATTACCGAAAGGCGGGCCGTCCCGTGAGCTTTTACGAGTACAACACCTCGAAAGAGTTCAACAAGCCCTCGGCGGGCGGCTATATCCTCAAATACACCGTCGGGTTGCCGTCGCTCGTATTGAACGCCCTGCGCGGCGAGAAGTCCGAGCCCGATTACGTGGCGTCGGCCGCGTCCGAGGGGGCGACGCGCATCGAGATGCTGACCGAGAAAGAGTACGAATGCCTGAACGCGTTGCGTCGTAGTCTCGTGCTCTCTATCGACGATAAGAACGGTTACCTCACCCTGTCGGCCAACATGGCCGAGCCGCTGGCCGCGGCGCAGTTGGCGCAGGCGACGCTCGCGCTGTTGCAGCGTTACATCACCGAGTTCAAGATCGAGAAGGTGCAGTCGAACCTCGACTTCGTGCAGGAGCGTTACGACGAGGCCAAGAGCCACTTCGAAGATGTGCAGGCCCGTCGCGCCAAGTTCCGCGACGCCAACCAGAACACCATACGCTACTCGGCGCGCACCGAGCAAGAGAAGCTCGATGCCGAGTATTCGCTGGCGATGAATCTTTACAGCGAGCTGGCGACGCAGCTGGAGCAGGCCAAGATAAGCGTGAAGGAGACCACGCCCATCCTTACGGTGGTGAACCCCGTGACGGTTCCCTATCGGAAGAGCAAACCCAATCGTCCGATGATAGTCATCGCTTTCACGTTCCTCGGCGTCATCGTCGGCGCGGGCGTCGTGCTGTTCCTGCCCCTTTTGGGCGAGATCTCGGGCAGCGACCGTTGGCGCAGATTCGTGAAGGAGTTGCCCGCGAAGTCGGCCTCGACTTCGGGCGCGGATGCGGAGAAATAATTTTCATATAACGCAAAAACAACCCTTGTTATGGAAAATTTGATATTCGTGGCGGCTTTGCCGGTGTTCATCGCCTCGCTGGTGGTGTTTCTGATTCATCCGCGACTGGTGAAGATCGCTAAGAAGAAGCAGATCGTGGACAATCCCAACGCGCGCAAGCTCAACAAGGTGCCCGTGCCCGTTCTGGGCGGCGTGGGCGTCTTCTTCGGACTCATGTTCGGCCTCGGCGTGGCGGGCTATTACGTCCAGAACATGGAGATACAGTTCGAGCTCATAATAGCCATGATGGTGATGCTCTACACGGGCGTGGGCGACGACATAATGGATATATCGCCCACGACGCGTTTCGCGTTGCAGATTTTTACCGTATGCCTCATGATGTTCCTGTGCGGCATCTATATCGATAATTTCCACGGCCTGTGGAACATCTACCGCTTGCCTTTGGGCATTGCCATAGTGCTTACGCTCATCTCGGGGGTGGGCATAATCAACTCCATAAACCTGATCGACGGCGTCGACGGACTCTGCTCGGGTTACGGTATGTTCGCCTCGCTGCTGTTCGGCATCTGCTTCGTGCGCATGGGCGACACGTCGTACGCCGTGCTGGCCTTTTCGATGTTCGGCGCGTTGATCCCCTTCATGATGCACAACATGTTCGGCGCGAAGTACAAAATGTTCCTCGGCGACGGCGGTTCGCTGGTGCTGGGATTTATCTGTTCGCTGTACGTGATGCGGATCATACAGTCGGGCAGCGAGCATATCACGGGAAGCTCCGTGAGCTTCACGCTGGCCGTGCTGGCTGTTCCCGTCTTCGACACGCTGCGCGTGATGACGGCGCGCATGCTGAAGGGGCGCTCGCCTTTCAGCGCCGACAAGACCCATCTTCACCACATGTTCATACGGTTGGGATTCAGCCACGTGCTGACTTCGGTAAACATGCTTATTCTCAACGGACTGGTGGTCGTGGTGTGGCATGTGTGCAACGTGTTCGACCTCTGTCCCGAGACGCAGCTTTACGTCACCGCCGCCGCGGGGTTGATCCTGACGAGCGGACTCTATTACACGATGGATTACGTCGAGACGCGTTGTCCGTCGAAATACGCCGCGATGCGACGATTCGTCGAGAGGCACAGCCTGCACCGTTCGGGCATTCTGCTGAAGGTGCGCAATGTGCTGGACAGCATTTAGTGTAACCCGTTAAACTGAGATTTATGCCTCGAATATCCGAAAGAGCGGTCGAGATGCCCGAGTCGCCTATCCGCAAGCTCGTGCCTTTGGCCGACGCCGCGAAGAGACGCGGGACCAAGATATACCATCTCAATATCGGCCAGCCCGATCTGCCCACGCCGCAAGTCGGTCTCGACGCGTTGAAGACCATCGACCGCAAGGTGCTGGAATACAGCCCGAGCGACGGTTATCGCTCGTTGCGCGAAAAGTTGGTGGGGTATTACGACCAGTACCAGATAAAACTCTCGCCCGACGATATAATAATCACCACGGGCGGTTCGGAGGCGGTGCTGTTCGCCTTCATGTCGTGCCTGAACCCGGGCGACGAGATCATCGTGCCCGAGCCCGCATACGCCAACTACATGGCTTTCGCCATATCGGCGGGCGCCGTCATCCGCACCGTGTCGACCTCGATCGAGGAGGGTTTCTCGCTGCCTAAGGTCGAGCAGTTCGAGGAGTTGATAAGCGAACGCACGCGCGGCATATTGATCTGCAACCCCAACAACCCCACGGGTTACCTCTACACGCGCAAGGAGATGTACCGCATCCGCGACATGGTGAAGAAGTACGATCTGTTTCTTTTTTCGGACGAGGTGTACCGCGAATTCATCTACACGGGCTCACCCTATATTTCGGCGTGCCATCTGGAGGGGATCGAGGACCATGTGGTGCTTATCGACTCGGTGTCGAAACGCTATTCGGAGTGCGGAATACGTATCGGTGCGTTGATTACCAAAAACCGCGAATTGCGCGACGCGGTGATGAAGTTCTGTCAGGCGCGCTTGAGTCCTCCGCTGCTGGGGCAAATCGTCGCCGAGGCGTCGATGGACGCTCCGCGGTCATACATGATCCGAACGTACGAGGAGTATATCGAGCGGCGCAACTGCCTGATCGACGGACTTAACAAGATCTCGGGAGTCTATTCGCCCATTCCGATGGGGGCGTTTTATACGGTGGCGCGGCTGCCGATCGACGATTGCGACCGTTTCTGCGCGTGGTGTCTGTCGGACTTCGAGTACGAGGGCGAAACGATCATGCTGGCTCCCGCGTCGGGTTTCTATACCGATCCCGCCAAGGGCCGCGACGAGGTGCGTATAGCGTACGTGTTGAAAAAAGACGATCTGCGCCGAGCGTTGTTCATCCTCGGCAAGGCCTTGGAGGCCTACCCGGGTCGCGTCGAACGGTGATCCTATATATAATAAGGTATTCGGACAGCCCGAACGAGCAGTCGGGCGAAGCGTAAACATATCCTCGGCAACCGTTGCGGCTGCCGAGGATAATTTTTCGTCTACATGGTGAATTTCAGCCCCACGAAATATGTGCGGGGCAGCGAGGGGCCGTAGATGTATACCGAGTCTTTCGACGGCCCGAAGTCGAGGTCGCTCTGGTAGCTGTCGAAGATGTTCTTCACGCCCGCGTCGAGCTGCATCGCGATTACGTTCGTCAGGCGGAACAGATAGGAGAAGCGCAACCCCATGTCCCAGAATGCGGGCGTCAGGCGGTCGGTGTCGCGTTCGATCCATCCCGCGTTGTGCTGCACGAGCATCCGTCCCGTGTAGTTGCCGAAGAGCGACGCGCGCAGGTTGCGCGCGATGTCGGCCGAGGCGGTCATGTAGCCGTAATGATCGGGGGTGCGGAACATGCGGCGCTGCGGTTCCGCGTCGTCCGACCATCGCTCGGGCTCGTCGTAACGGCTGCGCTGGAAAGTGTAGCCCAATTGTACCTCGAACGCGTTCGAAATGCCGATCTTCAGCTCCGACGTGATTCCCGCCACGGTAGCTCCCGAGGCGTTGCGGCGCATTTTTATTATGTTGCCCGCTTCGTCCTCGCCCGTCTTGGTCAGGGTGAACACGTTGTCCAGATCGGTGTAGAATCCCTCGACGAGCAGGTTGGTCTGCACCGAGCCGAAAGTGCGGTAGAGGTCTGCCGAGCCGCTCAGGCTGTGCGAATATTCGGGTTTCAGGTCGGGGTCGAGCACGATTACGGCCGATTGGTTGTTAAGCGCGTCGATGTGCAGATCCTCGTTGTAGGCCTGCGGGGCGCGGTAACCGCTCGAATAGCTCAGTCGCAGTCCGACGTTCTCGTTCGGCGAGTAGCGTATGTTGGCGCGCGGCGAGAATATCGGCTTGTCGATCATGCTGTGTTTGTCGAGACGGCCGCCGACGATGATGTTGAATTTGTCGCTGCGCCACTCGTTCTGTACGAATGCGCCCGCCGTGCGGACGGTTTGCAGCAGCTTGCGGTCGAAACCTATCGAGTGGTCGTCGAGATCGTTGTAGGTGTACTCGCCCCCGAGGGTCAATTGCGCGGGCATGAAGAGACATTTGTCGAACGAATAGGTGTACTGCGCTCCGACGACGGCGGTCAGATCCGACGTCTTGCCGTATGCGTCGGGATCTTTCCCCGTGCCGTAATAGCTGTCGCGCGATATCCTCTGCGCCGATGCGTATACGTTGCCGCGGTGGCGCGAGTCGGCCGAAAAGGCGTCGAAACGCAGGCTGCCGCCGTCGATGTCGTGTTCGATTTGCTCGGCGATCTCGGCCATGTGGGGCGGCAGGTCGAGCGCGTCGCCGCCGCGGCGGAATTCGTGGATATGGTGGTACTCGGCAGTCAGCTTCGAGCGTATCGAGGTCTTGTAGTAGCCGCGGAATCCGACGGTCTCCGATTTCACCTGCGGGATGTCGCTGAATCCGTCGCCGTTGCGGTCGTATGCCGCGCGGTTCTTTATCATGCCGAACAGATAGATGCCCGCGCGGTTGTCGTCGGATACGAACGAGCCGTTGAGCGAGGTGTTGTACTCGGCCGTGCCGTCCTCGATTATGTCGGTGAGGTTCGACACCGCGAGCGTGTTGCGCAGCGGCTCCTTGGTTATGATGTTTACCACGCCGCCTATGGCGTTCGAGCCGAATAGCGCCGAGCCTCCGCCGCGGATCACCTCCACCCGCTCGATCATCGCCACGGGCAGCTGCTCCAGTCCGTACACGGCCGCGAGCGAGCTGAATATGGGAGCCGAGTCGAGCAGGATTTGCGAATATTGTCCCTCCAAACCGTTGATGCGCAGTTGCATGGTGCCGCAGTTGCCGCAATTGTTCTCCACGCGCAGACCCGACTGGAATTTCATCGACTCGGCGAGGTTGGTCGAGGCGGTGGTTTCGAACAGCTTGGCCGAGGCGACGTTGACCACCACGGCGGTACTCTTTTTATTTGTCTCGTTGCGGGTGGCCGACACCACCACGGCATCCATCGAGAGGGTCTCCTCGCTCATCTCGAAGTTCACCTCGACGCTCTTGCCGCTTCGGGCGACGATATTGCGCCGTTGGGCTTTGTAGCCGACCGACTCGGCGAGGATCGTCAGCTCGCCCTCGGGCAGGTTTTTGAGATAGAAGTGTCCCGTGGCGTCGGCCGTGACGCCTATGGTCGTGCCCTCGACCGATACGGTCGCGAAGGGGATATGCTCGCCGCTGCGCGCGTCTATGACGTGGCCGTGGGCGTTGGCGTCGCTCGGTTTGCGACGTTGCGGCTCCGTGTCGTCGGGGCCTGCGAATACGGCGAGATGCATCGCCGCGAACAATACGGTGATATAAAGGCTTTTCAGTTTCATGAAGTCTTTGTCGTTAAGGGTTATGAATACGTGTGCGCCGCGCTCGGCCCTTCGGAGCGGAGCATGGCGGGGCGGGCGACCCGAGGGTCGTCGCCGTGATTACGACAAAGTTGCGGGAGGGGCGCGCAGCCCGTAACGGCGGATGGGGCGGGACTCCGCGCGAGGGGCGGCGTTGTCCGAATATGTTTCCCGAACGTCGGGCGTGGCGAGCGACATGCAGATCGCGGCGACGGCTGCCGGTGCGAAGAAGTGCGAGACGGCGGCTATGGTGGCGAACTGCTGCGCCGTGTGGGTATGCTCGGCGGTGTCGGGTGCGGTTTTGTAGGGGTGCGAATGGACCACGGTATAGCCGCCTATCGTGTGGCGGTGCATGAAGAGCGTGATGCCGCCTGCATAAGTGCAGAACAGCGTCAGCAGCGTCAGCGCGCCCGCGATGCGATAATGTCGAAGTCTCGAAAAGTCCATTTCCGCCGCAAATATAGCGCATTTCGCGCGAGGGAGCAAGTTTTTTATTCCGCCAAAGAGAGGATCGGCATCTTGAACGGATATTATGTCGGTTGGGATTCCATTCAATTTCCCGTTTATCGAAACGGGAAATTGTGGAATGACGGGAGGAGTATTCGGGCCGCGGCTTGCGGTTCGCCGACGGCGGAGGACGAAACGAGCCTTGTGTGAGTTGCAGTCCGCCGCAGTGGGGCGGCGGCGAACTGCGCGGTTCGAAGAACCGCATTGTTGCCTCGTGTGCATTATCGGAAAAAATTTTCCCCGTAGGGTTTGGAGGTAAGGAAATTTTATATACTTTTGTGGTGTACTATTTATGTAGTACGGAATACAACTCTTTTGCTATGATAAAATTTCATGATTTGGATGCGGGATACGTCAGACGTCGTCCCGTATTGCGGGGAGTGGACGGTTCGCTGCGCGCGGGCAACGTTTACGGGTTGCTCGGGGCAAACGGCAGCGGCAAGACGACCCTGCTCAAGACGCTGGCGGGAGGCTTGTTCCCGCTGCGCGGCGAGGTGGAGGCGTCGGGACGCGTGCCGTCGCTCCGCAGCCGCGATTTTTTGGCCGACACGGTTTACATGCCCGACGAGGTGACCTTTCCGAGCATGTCGGCGCGTGCTTTCGAACGTGTCTATTCGAGATTCCGTCCCCGATTCTCGCACGATGATTTCAGGGAGTATCTGCGCACGCTCGATTTCGACGGCGATACGCGGCTCGACCGCCTCTCGACGGGCAACCGCAAGAAGGTTTTCATCGCCTACGCCTTGGCGGGCAACCCCTCGCTGGTGTTGATGGACGAGCCGACCAACGGTCTGGACATCGAATCGAAAAAGGCTTTCCGACGCCTGCTGGCGGGATTCGACATGACCGATCGCGTCGTGGTGGTGTCGACGCATCAGGTCGCCGACCTCGAAAATCTGCTTACGGCCGCCATCGTCGTGCGCGAGGGCGCGGTGGCGTTGAACGCTCTTTTCGACGACATAACCGCGCGCTTCGCGTTCGGCAACGCGGGTGGCGAGGGCGAGACGCTCTATGCCGACGGCTTGCGCGCCATACGTCTCAACCGCGGCGGAGAGTACACCGATGTGGATGTGGAGCTGTTGTATCACGCCATACACGAGAGCGAGGCCGTGCGCGAGGCGATCGCGGCGCATTTCTCGGGAAAGGAGGGCGTATGCTGAGGGATATTCGCAATCTGGCCGCGCAATACGCGCGCGAGCATTGGCTGCGCGACCTTGTCGCGGCGGCGGCTTTCGTGGTCGTTGTCGCCATGCTCTACTTCTCGCGCATAGAGATCGGGAATACGGTGTATGCCGTTCGGCTGAGCGGCGCGATAGAGGGGACTCGCAATTTATGCGTATATTTGTGGGTCGGGATGGCGGTCATATACGCGTTGTGCACGCTTTTCGGCGGATACGGCGACGCGCGGCGAAGCTATGCCGCCCTGCTGCTGCCCGCGAGCGCGGGAGCGAAGTTTGCGTGGGAGACGGCGCGCACACTGTTGATTTTCCCCGCGGCGACGCTGGGGTTGTGGTATGCGTTCGACGTCTGTTACATGTGCTTCGTCATCGACCGCATCCCCGCGGCTGAGGAGACGATCTCGTCGCTCGCTTCGATCCGGGACAGCGTGACGGCGACGCGCGAGCCGCTGAACTACATTCCGTTCATGTTGTATGCCTTGGTGTGGATGCACTGCGTCGCGACTCTGGCGCGTTCGGGAATGAACCGCGTCGCGGGCGCAGCGATGATGCTCGCCGCATGGTTCGCGGCCGAGATGTGGGGAATCGAACGCTGGCCGTTCGTCGCGACCGATTATGTCGACGACTTGTGGACGGGCTGTTGGCGTTCGCGCGTGTCGTGGTGTTCGTGTACGACGGGACACGCGTTGAGTTATATATGGTACGCGGCCCTGCCGATCGCGATCTATACGGCGGCTTACTTCAAATTCAAAGAGAGGAGAATGAAATGAAACTTTTGGATAACAAACCTGTTTTTCTGCAAATAAAGGCGTGGATCGAGGACCATATCATGCGAGGCGAGTGGCCTGCGGGGACGCAGCTCCCCTCTGTCCGTGAGTTGAGCGTGGAGTTCGGCGTGAACGCCAACACCGTGGTGCGCACCTACGAACGACTGGTGTTCGACGCTTCGGTGCGCAGCGTGCGCGGCGTGGGATTCTTCGTCGCCGACGACGCCCGCCGAGCAATAGCGGCGCGACGGCGCGAGGAGTTCTACTCCGAAGAGCTGCCCCGATTCGTCGAGCAGATGGTATTGCTCGAGGTGGAGCCTCGGGAGATTCTCGAAATGTATGACAAAATGAAGAAAAATGAAAAAGACAAGCAATAAGATATTGATTTTCGCGCTGTTCGTGTTCGGCGCGCTGCCCGCGCTGTCGTATACCGTCAACACGATTTCGGCGCGGCGGACGGCGCGACGTATGGTTCCCGTCCTGCGACGCATCGCCGACAACGACATTCACGTGGTAGAGGTGACGGGCCGAAAGGCTTCGGCGGGCATGCTCTATGTGCAGAACGCGTGGCGCACGCTCAACGTGGTGGAACTGAACGTCGAGCCGCGCGACGTGGAGGTGCGCGGCGACACTCTCAGTCTGCATCTGGCCGACCGCAGCGATGTATATCAGGGTCGCATAATGCTGGCTGACCTGAAGCAGGTCGTGCGCAACGGCGTGGCGACGGAACTGAAAGAACATTGACGGCCATGAACGTGAAAAACGGATTTTGCGCGGCGGTTTGCTTCGCGGCGCTGTCGTGCGCGGCGTGCGGGCGTTCGAATCGGGCTCCCGTCGCGTGCGACGCCGCGAGGATGTACCGCATGATAGAGGCGCTGGCCTCCGATTCGCTGGAGGGGCGGCGCACCGCGAGCGGCAACGACATGCGGGCGGCCCGATATCTGGCGGAGGAGCTTCGCGAAGCGGGCTGCGAACCGCTGTGGGAAGAGATGGCGGTGCCGTTCGAGATGGGCGATGCGGCCGAGAGGAACGGAATGCGCGACATTCTCGACGGCGAGTGGAACGATAGCTCCTGCAATGTCGTGGCCGTTATACGCAGCGGCCGTCCCGATGCGGAGAAGATTCTGCTGGGCGCCCATTACGACCACATGGGGCGTTTCAAGAGGGACAAGGGAGCGGCGGAGGCGGGCGTCGTGCTTTACGGCGCCAACGACAACGCCTCGGGCGTTGCGGCCGTGGCGGAGATAGCGCGTCTGCTCGCTCCGTATGCTGCCGAGTTCAAGCGCGACTTGATCGTTGCGCTGTTCGGCGCCGAGGAGATGGGCATCGTCGGGTCGCGGCGGCTGGAGCGCATGTTGCGCGACAGCTCCGTCGTGGTGGGACACATGGTGAATCTCGAGATGCTGGGGCGCATGCGCGGCGACACGTTGGTGTTGCAGGGCGGCGCGACTTGCCGTTCGGACGAGGTGGCGGAGAGCGTGCCGCGTCCCGATTCGTTGTTCGTGCATGTAGCCGACGAATTCTCCGTGGGGTCCGACCATATCGCCTTCGCGCGGCGGATGATTCCCGTGAGTTTCTTCGTCACCACCGACTGCTCCACGCTTCACCGCGCGACCGATACTCCCGAGAGCCTCGACATGCGAGGCATGGAGAAGGCCGTGAACTACATCGCGGAGTATCTCCGTCGGCTGCTCGATGCCGACGATCTCCCGCCGTGGGAGCCGAAACGCGAGTTGATTTGACGCGGCGGAGCGGAGCCCCGACGTCAGTCAGTTATTGCATCTGCCGTCTCGCCCAAGGCATTATCGCGGCGGGCGGCATTTTTCGCGTCAGCAAATGACGCATGCGCTCCATGTAGGGCGCGGTGTGGGCGAAGAAGATCTTGTGGCCGCCGCATAAGGCGTCGAGGTTGCGTTCGCCCGATTTCGAGGCGGCGAAGCGGTGTTGCGGGCATCCGCCGCGGCACAGAGCGAGGTATTTGCAGCGCAGGCATTCGCGCGGCAGCGTGTTTCGCTTGGCGAGTCCGAAGCGGAAATGTTCTTCGGAGCCGTACATGTCGCGCAGCGAGCGTTCGCGGATATTTCCCAAGCAGTATTGCGGATATACGAAGTGGTCGCACGAGTAGACGTCGCCGTTGTGTTCCGCGGCGAGCGTGCCGCCGCACGTCTCGCACATGGTGCAGAGTCCCGCGGGGACGTTCATGTAGGCGGCGAGGGTGGCGTCGAAGAGTTGCACGAAACGTTCGCCCACGTCGGACACGACCCAGCGGTCGAACACGTCGCACAGGAAGTCGCCGTAATCGCGCGCTCCTATCGACCACGGCGCCGTTGCGGCTCCCTCGGCGTCGGGCGGCGCGATGCGCGGGCGGCCTCCGTCGGAGGGACGGACGACATGTTCCGCCACGGGCAGGAACTGCATGTAACGGCTTATGCCGCGCAGAAAATCGTATACCTCGCCTCCGCGTCCCGCCGAGCGGGCGTTTACGGTGGTGAGGGTGTTGTACTCCACGCCGTGGCGTTGCAGGAGATCGATGGCGGCCATCACGCGGTCGAACGTTCCGCGGCCTTGTCGGTCGGCACGGAAAGCGTCGTGTATGTCGCGCGGACCGTCGATCGATATTCCGACTAAAAAGCCGTTGTCGCGAAGCAGGCGGCACCACTCGTCGTCGAGCAGCAGACCGTTGGTTTGCAGCGAATTGGTTATTGGTCGGCCGTCGGCGTACTTGCGCTGGAATTCCAGCGCGCGGAGGAACCGCTCGCGTCCCGCCAAGAGGGGTTCGCCTCCGTGCCATGCGAAGGCGAGGGTGTCGGCGTCGCTGCCGGCGATGTATTGCCGCGTGCACTCCTCCAGAAGTTCGAGGCTCATGCTCGATTGGCGTCCGCCGTGCATGTCGGCTTTGTCGAGGTAGTAGCAATAGGCGCAGTCGAGGTTGCAGGCCGAGCCTACGGGTTTGAGCATGAGGCCGAAAGCGCGGGTGGCGCGTCGCGCCGCCTCGCCGAAAGTTATGTACTCCTCGTGTGACATGTCGGTTCGGGCATTTATGTTCGCAAATATAATATTTCCCGAGCGAACGGGAAACGGATAATATACATTATTATTCGATATCGCACGGCGATATCGGCAGTTCGCCGCCGCCCCACGCGGCGGACTGCTGCTCGCCCGAGGCTCGCGCAATCCGACCGCCGACGGCGAACCGCGCTCGGCGAAGAGGAATTTATACGACCGGTCGAAAAATAATTCCGTCGCTCGGAACGTTCGTTTTTCAACAGTCGTTTTCTCGCCTCGGCAGAGCCCGAACAAGTTCGGCTCTGCTCTCGGCTTGTCGAAAACGTTGGACGATACGATGGCAAGCGGAAAAAGTCACGAATGTGCCCGATTATTGTAAAAAACGCAAAAACCCGAAAACTTTTTTTGTTTTTTGGTTTTCGGTGTTTATATTTGCGGCGTTAAAAAGTCGAAAAACGTATGACGCAACGTGAAAAAATAGTCGAGCATGTATCGCAGATGTTATCGTCGTTCGGTATAAAGTCGGTGCGTATGGACGATGTGGCCAATTCGTTGGGCATGTCGAAACGCACGCTCTACGAGATGTTCGGCGACAAGGAGGAGCTTTTGTACGAGAGCATGATGTATCGCGTCGACAAGTTCCACCGCGAAACGGCCGAGAAGACGGCGGGATGCGGAAATATGTTGGAGGTGCTGCTTACGAGCGTGCGCGAACTCAACGGCAAAGCCGTGTGGCACGATACGGAGCGGAGGCTGATGGCCAACCTCAAGAAGTTCTATCCTCACGTGTTCGACAAGGTGCAGCGCGACCACACCGAGCGCGGTATCAACGGATTGCGTTTCGCGCTGGACAAGTGCCGCGCCGACGGTTATCTCGATCCCAATGCCGATATCGAACTCTTCACGCGTCTGTTTTTCATGATCATGGGCACCATAATGTGCGGCGACGACATAGTGCTGCCCGAGGGCGTCACCCGCGAATCGGCGTGCGGACTGCTCATCATCAATTTCCTGCGCGGCATGAGCTCGGTGAAGGGCATGCAAGTGATAGACGAGATTCTGGCCCGCGAAAAGCGTCCTGCCGAAGGGGGGGGGTATACGGAAGAAAAAGAATGAATGCAATATTAAATTGAGTGATTTTATGAAACTTAAAAATCTCTTTTTTGCGTTGGCGACGGCCGTGTGCGTCGCAACGGCGCCCGCGATGGCGCAAGAGAGTGCCGAAACCGACAATTCGGGGCCTTTGACGCTCACGCTCGAACAGGCTCTGGAGATCGCCCTGAGCGAAAACCCGACGGTGAAGATCGCCGATCAGACCATCGAAGCCAAGAAGTACGCCAAGCGGGGCACTTACGCTTCGCTGTGGCCCGAGATAAGCGCGTCGGCCACCTACCAGCGTTATATAAAGAAGCAGACGATGCACATTATGGACCAGTCGATGAAAGTGGGAACCTCCAACAACTATTCGGGCGGTTTCTCGGCTTCGATTCCCGTGGTTAACGCCCAGTTGTGGAAGTCGCTGAAGATCTCGGCGATGGATGTCGAACTGGCCGTGGAGCAGGCTCGCGGTTCGCGCATCGACATGGTGGAGCAGGTGTCGAAGGCCTTCTATCAGGTGTTGCTGGCCAAGGATTCCTACAACGTCTACAAGCGCGTGTACGACAATGCCGTCGAGAATCATAAGATCGTGGAGAAGAAGTACGACGTGGGCACCGTTTCGGAGTACGACTTCATCCGCTCGAAGGTCACGGTGTCGAATGCCGAGCCCGACGTGCTGAATGCCGAGAACTCGATCGTCGTGGCGTTGTGGCAGCTGAAGGCGTTGCTCGGATTGGATCTGGCGACCGATATCGATTGCGCGGGCACGCTGGCCGACTACGAGGCGATGATGAGCGCGCAGTTCGACGCCGAGTTCGATCTGGAGAACAACAGCACCATGAAGCAGTTGGATATTCAGGAGCGTCAGCTGGAGAAGACCATCGAGTTGCGCCGCGCGGCCAATCTGCCCACGCTCAGCCTCTCGGCGGCCTACAACTTCACCGCGATGGAGGAGACTTTCAAGTTCGGCCAGTATACGTGGAATCCCTATTCGTATGCCGCCCTGAGCCTCAATATCCCCATCTTCGCGGGCGGAAAGCGTCGCGCCGACGTGAAGCAGGCCAAGATCAACCTGAATACCTTGCAGCTGCAGCGCGAGAATACCGAGCGCCAGCTGCGTACCGCCATCATGCAGTACATCAGCAGCATGCAGACCAATCTGAAGCAGTACAACGCCTCGGCCGAGAACATCTCGCAGGCCAAGCGCGGTTACGAGATCGCCGTGAAGCGTTACGACGTGGGCGGCGGCACGCTGGTCGATGTCGACAACTCGCAGCTGGCCTACACGCAGGCGGAGCTGAGCCGCAGCACGGCGATCTACAACTATCTGGTAAATCATGTCTCGCTGGAGAAGATTTACGGCATTCACACCTATACGGAAAACTAAAAACAACAGAGAGATAATATGAAAATGAACGTTATCATCGAAACGCTGCTCATCGGCGGCGTTTGCATGGCAAGCGTCGCTTGCGGATCGAAGCAGAAGAGTGATGCGGCCGAGGAGCAGAAGGTCGCGGCGAAGCCCAAGGTGACGACCGAGGTCGTGCACGCCCGCGACGTCGATCAGGAGAGCATCTTCACGGGCAACGTGGAGGGTTATGCCGTGAACAACATCACGCCGCAGTCGTCGCGCCGTATCTCGCGCCTGCTGGTCGACGTGGGCGACCACGTGTCGGCGGGTCAGCAAGTGGCCGAAATGGATAATTCGAGCCTCGCGCAGGCCAAGGCCCAGTACGAGAACAACAAGGCAGCGTTCGAGCGCGCCGACGAGCTCTATCGCTTCGGCGGCGAGTCGAAAGCCAACTGGGAGGCCGCGCAGACCACATACGAAGTGTCGAAAGCCAATTACGAGAACATGGTGGAGAACACCACGCTGCGTTCGCCCATCTCGGGAGTGGTGACGGCACGCAATTACGACAACGGCGACATGGCGGGCGCGTCGCCCATCTTCGTCATACAGCAGATCCGTCCCGTGAAGATCGTGGTGAACGTGTCGGAGACGCTCTACCCCTACGTTAAGAAAGGTATGGCGGTGAGCGTCACGTTCGACGCCATGAGCGACCGCTCGTTCGAGGGCAAGGTGTCGCGCATAACCCCTTCGGTGGACGCCGCGACGCGCACGTTCCCCGTCGAGATCGTGGTGTCGAACAACGACGAGGCCATAAAGCCCGGTATGTACGCGCGCGTTACGATGCACTATGGCGCGCGCAACAACGTCGTGGTTCCCGACCGCTCGGTAATCAAGCAGATCGGTTCGGGCGACCGTTACGTATATGTCTACAAGACGGACGGAACGGTGGAATTCCGCAGAGTGGAACTCGGACGCCGCATGGGCGACACCTACGAGATCGTGAGCGGCCTTTCGGACGGCGAGGAGATCGTGGTTACGGGCCACAACGCATTGAACAGCGGAATGAGTGTTGAACGAGTAAACAAGCAGTAACCGATGAATATCTATAAAACAGCGGTCCATAATCCCATTACCACCATCCTGCTCTTCGCGGCGATCGGTATCATGGGTCTGTTCTCGCTATCGCGCCTCGGCATCGACCTCTATCCCGATATCGAGTCGAACTCGATCATGGTCATGACCACCTATGCGGGTGCGAGCGCCGAGGATATCGAGAACAACATAACCCGACCTTTGGAGAACACGCTCAACGGCGTGGAGGATCTGAAACACATCACCTCGAAATCGAAGGAGAACGTTTCGATCATAACCCTCGAATTCGAATACGGCATCGACATCGACGTGGCGACCAACGACGTGCGCGACAAACTCGATATGGTCACCACGCTCCCCGATAACGCCAACTCGCCGATTATCTTCAAGTTCTCGGCCGACATGATCCCCATCCTCATCCTCGGCGTCACGGCCGACGAGAGTATGAACGGACTCTACAAGATCCTCGACGATCAGGTGGCGACCCCCTTGGCCCGCGTCAACGGCGTGGGTACCGTGTCGGTGGTCGGCGTGCCCGAGCGCGAGATTCAGGTCTACTGCGATCCCAACAAACTGGAGGCTTACGGCCTGAGCATCGAGACCATATCGTCGGCCATCGCCGCCGCCAACCGAAGCACCCCCGCAGGTTCGTTCGACGTGGGTTCCAACGCCTATTCGCTGCGTGTGGATCAGGAGTTCGAGGATCCGCAGGAGCTGCTCGACATCGTGGTGGGCCGCAATGGCGCCGCGCCGATCTATCTGCGCGACGTGGCCAAGGTGCAGGACACCGTGCAGGAGCGTATTCAGGAGACCTACAACAACGGCGAAAAGGGCGGTATGATTATCGTCCAGAAGAAGTCGGGCGCCAACGCCGTGGCCATCTCGAAGGCCGCGCAGAAGCAGGTGGCCGCCGTGGCTCCCTCGCTGCCGTCCGACGTGGGCATCTATACCATCGTCGACACATCGGAGAACATCGTGGCTACCGTGCAGTCGCTGCGCGACACGATCATAACCACCTTCGTGCTGGTGATGCTGGTGGTGTTCATATTCCTCGGACGCTGGCGCGCCACCATCGTGGTGGTGCTGACGATCCCCATCTCGCTGCTCTCGGCCATCATCTACCTGCTGGCCACGGGCGAGACGCTCAACATCATTACCATGTCGTCGCTCTCGATCGCCATCGGTATGGTGGTCGACAACGCCATCGTGGTGTTGGAGAACATCACCTCGCACATCGACCGCGGCGCGAAACCCAAGCAGGCGGCTATCTTCGCCACCAAGGAGGTGGGTATCTCTGTCATGGGCGGTACGCTTACCACCATCGCCGTGTTCCTTCCCCTCACCATGATTCAGGGTATGGCGGGTATCCTCTTCAACTCGATGGGTTGGATGGTTACCATCACGCTTACCATATCGACCATCGCCGCCATAACCTTCACCCCCGTGCTGGCGTCGATGATGATGAAACTCAACCCCACCAAGGCGTGGTTCCAGCGCAGTATCGATGCCGTGATGGAGCGTTTCAACAACTTCTATGCGGGCGTGCTCGGGTGGTGCGTGCGTCATCGCAAGACCGTGATTCTGGTCGCCGTGGCGGCATTCGTCGGAGTGCTGATGGGCCCGGGCTCGACCTTGAAGTCGGAGTTCTTCCCCGTGCAGGACAACGCGCGTATCGGCGTCGACATACAGTTGCCCGTGGGTACGGGCCAGAATATCACGCGCGACTTGGCGTTGGAGCTGTCGCGTCGTTTCCGCGAGGCGTATCCCGAGATCAAGACGGTGAACCTCCGCGAGGGTCAGGCCGATACCGACAACGCCTTCGCTTCGATGCAGGACAACGGAACCCACATCATCTCGATGAATATCTCGCTCACGAAGAAGACCGAGCGCGACCGCAGCCTTTCGGAGATCGGCGACGGCATGCGTAAGATCTTGGACGAGTATCCCGAGATCCGCAAATACAACGTCAACGAGTCGGGCCAGCGAGGCGGTATGGGTCAGAGCGCCGTGCAGGTGGAGATCTACGGTTACGATTTCGACACGACCGACAAGCTGGCCGAGCAGGTGGCCGAGGCCATGCGCGGCATGAAGGCTTGTAGCGAGGTGACCATCTCGCGCGACCAGTACACTCCCGAATACCATGTCGATTTCGACCGCGAGAAGCTGGCTCTGAACGGTTTGGACGTCACCACGGCGGCAGGTTATCTGCGCAACCGCATCAACGGTTCGGTGAACTCCTACTACCGCGAGGACGGTGAGGAGTACGACATCCGCGTGCGTTACGACCGCAAGTTCCGCGAGTCGCTGGCCGATATCGAGAACATAACCATCTACAACCCTCAGGGCATGGGCGTCAAGGTGCGCGATCTGGGCGTCGTGCGCGAGGCTTACACCCCGCCCACCATCGAGCGTAAGGACCGCGAGCGTTACGTTACCGTGTCGGGTATCGTGGGCCACGGCTATGCGATGAGCGAACTCGTCGACGAGGTGAATCAGGCCATGCCGTCGATCTCGTTCCCCGCGGGTTACATGTGGAGCTTGGGCGGAACGTACGAGGACCAGCAGGATACCTTCACCGATCTTATCACCCTCATGGCGTTGATGATTATCCTCGTGTTCGTGATTATGGCATCGCAGTTCGAGTCGTTGACCTATCCCTTCGTCATCATGTTCTCGATTCCGTTCGCGCTCGTGGGCGTTATCGTCGGACTGGCGATAACGGGCACCCCGATGAGCGTGATGGCTCTGCTCGGCGTGTTGATGCTTATCGGTATCGTGGTGAACAACGGTATCGTGCTGGTGGACTACACGATCCTCTGCCGCGAGCGCGGCATGAGCATCTTCGATGCCGTCGTGACGGGAGGTCGGAGCCGTCTGCGTCCCATCCTCATGACCACCATGACCACGGTGTTGGGTATGATCCCGATGGCGTTGGGCACGGGCGTCGGCGCCGAGATGTGGAACCCGCTGGGTATGTCGGTGGCTTGGGGTCTTTCGATATCGACGCTCATTACGTTGATTCTGATCCCCACCATCTACACCTCGTTCGCGGTGCACGGCGAGAATCGCCGCAACAAGAAGTTGCGCAAGTTGCAACAGCGTAATAACTAAATCGGCAGCGTCCGATCGGCAAGACGTCGACGCTCCTCTCCAGCGCGGGCGGGGAGCGTACGGCGGCGGGCCCGACGGATGGCGGCAAGGGCCGAAAAGATAAATTCGATTTTATGAAAGCTGTATTTATGGCATGCAACCAGTCGATGTACGACTCGGTGCTCGAAATAATGGATGAAATGAACCTCCGCGGCTTTACGGGCTGGGAGGAGCTCATGGGACGCGGCAGCAAGGACGGCGAGCCTCACTTGGGCAACCACGCTTGGCCCGGCATGAACTCGGCGTTGATGGCCGTGATGGAGGACGAGCAGGCTTCGGACTTCTTGGCCCGTCTGCACAAGCTCGACGAGGAGAACGAGGCGCAGGGCTTGCGCGCGTTCGCTTGGAACGTCTCGGATATGATTTGATTTATGTTTGTCCGCAAGGAGTAGTTTCGGTTGTCGGATATTTCGATATCGCTATGCGATATCGGCAGTTCGCCGCCGCCCCACGCGGCGGACTGCTGCTCGCCCGAGGCTCGCGCAATCCTGCCGCCGCCGGCGAACCTCCGACGTCGATATTCCGCCGAGAGCAGTACGGATTTTTAGCGGATAATCATTCTGTATTTTCCCGAAGCGGGACCCGATTTTGTTCGGGTTCCGCTTTGTTCGTATGGGAAATTTTACTCGCCATCGGCGGCGAAACAGGATGACGCGACGCATGATTATGCGCATATTGCAAGATTTGATGCAGGCGAGTGTCAGATTTGTTGCAATGTTGCGAAGAGATCCTTATCGGGAACCTTCGGGCTTGGCTTTGCGGATAATGGATAGTATATTTGAGTTGTGAATAACAACTGCTAACTTATACCTATCATGAAAAACAGAAAACTTAGAATGGGAATGATCGGCGGCGGCAGCGATGCCTTCATCGGGGCGATCCACCGCCGCGCCGCGCTTATGGAGAACGAGATCGAACTCGTTTGCGGATGCTTCAGCATTAATCCTGAAATTTCCTTGAGCTCGGGCCGATCGTATTACGTTCCCGACAACCGCATATATATCACTTGGCAGGAGATGTTGGAGAAGGAGGCCGCGCTGCCCGAGGGCGAGCGCATGGACTTCGTGACCATCGTCACCCCCAACAAGTTTCATTACGAACCTGCCGTGCGCGCTCTGGAGGCGGGTTTCCATGTGGTGATCGACAAGCCTATGACCTTCTCGCTCGAGGAGGCTCTGTCGCTGCGCGAGAAGGTGCGCGAAACGGGTCTTACGTTGGCTCTGACCCATGTTTACAGCGCCTATCCTGCCGTTAAAGAGGCCAAGAAGCGCATAGCCCGCGGCGATCTGGGCACGGTGCGTCGTCTCTTCGTGGAGTATTCGCAGGGCTGGTTGACCAAGCGCATCGAGCTTAAGGGCGGCAACAACGCCGTGTGGCGCAGCGACCCCAAGCAGGCGGGCAAAGGCGGCTGCGTGGGCGACATAGGCACTCACGCATGGCACTTGGCCGAGTATGTCACGGGCGCGAAGGTGACCGAGGTGTGCGCCGATCTGCTGCGCGTGGCCGAGGGACGTCCCGTCGACGACGACGCGTGCGCGTTCATGCGTTTCGACGGCGGCTTCACGGGTCTGTTGCAGGCGACGCAGGTCGCCACGGGCGAGGCCAACAACATCCGCCTGCGTGTTTACGGCGAGAATTGCGGACTCGAATGGCGTCAGATGGAGCCGAATACCTTAATTATAAAGTGGCACGATCGCCCCGCCGAGGAGATCCGCGTGGGTAACAATTATGATTTCCTGACCGACTTCACCAAGTGGAACACCCGTGTCCCGGGCGGTCATCCCGAGGGATTCATCGAGGCGTTTGCCAACATATATCGCAACTTCGCCCTTACCGTACGCGCCCGTTCGGCGGGAGAGACTCCCACCGCGGAGATGCTCGATTTCCCGACCGTGGAGGACGGCGTGCGCGGCATGCAGTTCGTCGAGACGATGGTGCAGGCGGGTTACGACAAGGAACAAAAGTGGCATAAGTGGGTCGAGAAATAATCTCGGCCCGCGGCCGCGGAAGGAGCGCGTCGGCGCGGAAAAATTTTTATAAAAAATGAAAATTTTGTTTGCCGATAGTGAAAAATTTACTACTTTTGACCGAGATACGGCATTTTCGAACGCTCGATTCCGCTCGACATACGACGGCGAATCGCGCGTCGTTGGCGCCCCGAACCTTGGCTTTAACTTAAATATTTTTTGAGTCGCATAATAATTATGTCTAAATCAAGCAATAAAAAGAAATTCTTGTTGATCGGTATGGCAGGACTCGTCGTGGGGTTCTCTTTGATGATAGCCTTGAATTCGTTGTGGGTTAAGAGCTCGAAGAACGAATCGTGCATGATGTGCCATTTCCATCCCGAATCGGACGCGAGCTGGAAACAGTCGGTGCACTACAACAACGGCAGCGGCGTGATGACCGACTGCGTGGGGTGCCACCTGCCGCCGAAAGGCTCGTTCGACTACTTCAAGGCCAAGATGGCCACGGGTATGAAGGACGTGTGGTCGTACATGACCAAGAAGTCGGAGGATATCGACTGGGACAGCAAGGGCGATCTGGAGTATGCGACCAAGATCGTGTACAACGAGTCGTGCAAGGCGTGCCACGTCAATTTGTTCCCCACGGGAATCACCGACGAGGGCGTCACGGCGCACCTCTATTACGAGGAGAACGAGGAGGAGCTCGATCTCCAGTGCATAAGCTGTCACTTGGACGTGGGTCACTACAACCCCAATTACCAGCATGCCAAGCTGGAGGGCCGTCCCGATTCGGGCGGCGGCGAAGTATATGCCGAGGCCACTCCCGTGACGGAGTTCGCCGACTTCACCGAGACGATCCCCGGAACGTCGGCCTCGATCCGCATGGTGGCCGTCCCGGGCGGCAGTTTCACGATGGGCAGCCCCGAGAAGGAGCCTTTCCGTGGCGCGGACGAGTCGCCGCAGCGCAACGTTACCGTGTCGCCGTTCTTCATGGGCGAGATGGAGGTTACGTGGGACCAGTTCTGGGCCTTCTATGGCGAGACCATGTCGGAGGGACGCACCCCGCCCGAGAAGATATACGCCAATAACTCTCGCGAGGATTTGGATGCCGTGAGCGGCCCGACGGCGCCGTTCGGATTCCCCGATCAGGGTTGGGGCATGGGCGAGCGTCCCGCGATCACCATGACGCACTATGCGGCCGAGACATTCTGCCAGTGGCTTTCGCTCAAGACGGGCAAGAAGTATCGTCTGCCGACCGAGGCCGAGTGGGAGTATGCTGCCCGCGGCGGCACGTCGACACCCTATTTCTTCGACGGCAGCCCCAAGAAGTACAGCAACGAGGGCTTTTGGAACGGCATGTTCGGCGCCGACACCACGGTGATAAACAGCTATGCGGTGTATGCCAACAACAGTAAGAACCGTACGCAGGAGCCTGCGAAGATTAAGGCCAATCCTTTCGGACTCAAGAATATGGTGGGTAACGTGATGGAGTATTGCTCGGACTGGTACGCCGAGGATGCCTATTCGAAGTTGCAGGACGGCGCTGTCGATCCCAAGGGTCCCGAGTCGGGTACGGAGCATGTGGTTCGCGGCGGTTTCTATGGCGACGACGCTTCGGCGTTGCGCAGCGCGGCGCGCGGACACACCGAGCACGATGCTTGGCTCAAGACCGACCCGCAGAACCCGAAGAGTATCTGGTGGTACTCGGACATAAAGGGTATAGGTTTCCGCGTGGTGTGCGAAGTGCCCGAAGGCGTGGCGGCGCAGTAGTCGCGGCGCGGGGACGGGCCGAAAGATTCTTCGGGATCGGAGGCGCGTCGGGAGCCGTCCGCTTGCGGCGGATGCGCGGAACAATGAATTGCGAATACTTTTAACTTTATAAAACTACTACTATGAGCAAAAACAAACTCAGCAGAAAGGACTTCTTGTCGTACTCTGCATTGATGGGCGTGACGAGCCTCGTGGGTTCGTCGACAATCCTTTCGTCATGTAAAGAGAAGGGGCCGGTTTACACTCCGCTGAAGCAGGCGGGCGAATATTATGTTCCCGTGCTGAACGATAAGGCCGACGACGGCAAAGAGTTGAAAGCGGGCGTTATCGGTTGCGGCGGCCGCGGTTCGGGCGCCATCGTCGACCTGTTGAACGCCGCCAACGGCATCAAGGTGATCGCTTTGGGCGATACTTTCGCCGATCGTCTGAACGGTTTGCGCGACTATCTGAAGAGGGATCACAATCAGGAGGTTCCCGAGGAGAACTGCTTCGTGGGCTTCGACGCTTATAAGAAGGTTATCGACTCGGGTGTGGACATGGTCGTTATCGCCACTCCTCCCGTGTTCCGTCCCGTGCATTTCCAGTACGCTACCGAGAAGGGCGTTCACTCGTTCCTCGAGAAGCCCATTGCCGTGGATGCCAAGGGTTACCGTACGATCATGGCTACCGCCAAGCAGGCCAAGGCCAAGAATCTGAGCGTCGTTACGGGTACGCAGCGTCACCACGAGCGTCCTTACGTCGAGGCGTTCCAGAAGATTCAGGAGGGTTACATCGGCGAGATCACCGGCGGTAACGTTTACTGGAATCAGGGTATGCTGTGGTATCGCGACCGCCAGCCCAACTGGACCGATACCGAGTGGATGATCCGCGACTGGGTTAACTGGAAGTGGCTCTCGGGCGACCATATCGTCGAGCAGCACGTGCACAATATCGACGTATTCCTTTGGATGTCGGGTCTGAAGCCCGTGAAGGCTACCGGCTTCGGCGCGCGTCACCGTCGCGTTACGGGCGACCAGTACGACATGTTCAGCGTCGACTTCGAGATGGAGAACGGCATTCACATGCACAGTATGTGCCGCCAGATCAACGGTTGCAGCAACAACGTGAGCGAGTTCATTCAGGGTACGAAGGGTTCGTGGAGCAGCGAAGGCGTCATCAAGGACTTGGCAGGCAACGTAATCTGGAAGTACGACGACGAGGCTGCCAAGGAGCAGTTCCAGCAGCATAACCCCTATGTGCTCGAGCACGTGGATTGGGTCAACCACATCCGCAGAGGCGAGGCTCACGACGAGGCTACCGAGTGCGCCATCTCATGTTTGGCAGGCGTTATGGGCCGCGAGGCCGCTTACGCAGGCTCGACCATCACTTGGGACGAGATCAGCAAGTCATCGCAGGACTACTTGGGCGAGTTCAAGCAGGAGCTGGGCAAGCAGGATATGGACAAGTGCGTCGTAATGGTTCCGGGTAAATAAATTACCTCGCGATCGTGTGCTTTGACCGACGCGGTTCGGCGCAAAGCAATGATTGCCGATTATAATGAGGGGTGGGGCAGGAGCTGTAAAACTCCCTCTCCGCCCCTTTTGTTTACGAATGATTCGAATCGCGAAACGGCGAAGGGTTGAGAATGAACGGAAAAGCCAAATACGAGTTTATCGGTGACGGGATGTTGGACGAGGTGTGCGCCGAGGGGCGTCGCTCGCCGCGTCTGCGGATGAATCGTAATTTCCACCGTTCGACCGATGAGGCGGTGAACCGCCTGCTCAACGCCATGCACCGCGGCAGTTACATCCCCGTGCATCGGCATCTGTCGCCCGAGAGGAGCGAGAGTTGCGTGGTGTTGCGCGGACGCGCGGGACTTACGATCTATGACGACGAGGGCCGTGTCGCGGCGCGTCGCATCGCAGGACCCGATTGCGATTGTAAGGGCTTCGATCTCGAAGCGGGCGTTTGGCACGGTCTCACGGTGCTGGAGGACGATACGGTGCTTTTCGAGGTGAAGCAGGGGCCTTTCGCTCCCATCGCTGCCGACGATATCGCGCCGTGGTCGCCCGCCGCGGAGGATGCGGAAGCGGTCCGCGATTTCGTGAACGAATCGGAAAATGAATTCAATAAAATCGAAAATTATGAATAGAAAAGAATTTTTGCAGCGTTCGCTGGCAGGCGCAGCCGTTGTCGCCGCCTCTGCCGCGCCCATCGATTTGATGGCGGGTTGCGCACCCAAGGGTAAAAAGGGCGGTAAGGCCGAGCTTCGCCTCTCGTTTCAGGAGGGCATAGCCCCGGGCGGCAGCCTCGACGAGAAGTTCGATTACATGGAGAAGTTGGGCGTCGTCGGCTTCGAGCCGCACGGAGGCAACCTCGCCAAGCGCGTGAACGAGATCCAGCAGGCGTTGAAGAACCGCAACATAAAGGTGTCGGCCATCTGCGCGGGCTTCGGCGGATTCATCTTGGCGGAGGATCCCGCGGTGAAGGCGCAGTTCGACTCTACCATGCGCGATATCGTTGCCGCTGCGGGCGAGTTGGGTTCGACGGGCGTTATCATGGTGCCCGCGTTCAACGGTCAGAAGCCTTGCCGTCCCCACACTCTGGAGACGCGCGAATTCCTCTGCGAGCAGCTGCACGATCTGGGCGAGTATGCCCTCAAGTGCGGCACGACCGTCATTCTGGAGCCGCTGAACCGTCGCGAGGCGCACTACATGCGTCAGGTGGGCGACGCCGCAGCCATTTGCCGCGACTCGAAGAGCGCGGGCGTGAAGTGCATGGGCGACTTCTGGCACATGCAGGAGGAGACGTCGGATTACGCCGCTTTCATGGCTGCGGGTCCCGAGTACTTGCAGCACGTGCACGTTGCCAGCCGCGGCCGCCGCATCATGCCCGGCGAGGATGGCGAGAAGGATAACTACATCGACGGAATGCGCGCGTTGAAGGAGATGAACTATCCCTATTACGTCAGCTTCGAGTGCGGTTCGGACGGCCCTCGCGAGCAGACCGTGCCCGCCGCCGTGGAGTTGCTGCGCGCCCAGTGGAAGAAGGCGTAAGTGTTGTGTGTAAGCGGCCGTCGCGGTGGCGCGCGGCTGCGCAATTACCTTAAAATAACGAACTATGACCTTGCAATGGGGTTATAAACGAGCATTTCTGCGTTGTGCCTTACTATTTTTAGTGGGCACAACGTTGCAAATGACGGTAGGCGATATCGACAACTCGTTTCTGCGATATCCGTGGGGAGCGATCCTCGCGGTGAATTATCTCTATCTGCTGGTGGTGCTGCATGCGCAGTCCGACAAGTGGCCGATTCTGAAGCGGCTGCGCGACCGTTACGCATGCGTTTCGTCGCTGGCCTCGATGGTCGTGATGACCATCGTTTTCGGACTCACGCGGCAGGATCCCGAGACGGGCGGCATCGTGGGGGCGTTGGGATTCTCCCGCATGACGTCGTCGTGGCAGTTCAATCTGCTGCTGCTCTACTTTACGACCACCGTGGGGCTGACCGTTATAGACGACGTGATGCACATACGCCGCCGCAGGGTGGCGGCCGTGCTGTCGCATGTCGGAGTCTTCGCGCTGCTGGTCACGGGCATCTTCGGCGGAGCCGACAAGGAGCGCGTGAGCGTTACCGCGCCGCTTGATCGGCCCGTGAACGCGGGAACGCATGCCGACGGCGCGGGCGCCGAGCTGCCTTTCGCCGTCACGTTGCGCGAGTTCCGTATGGACGAGTATCCGCCGAAACTCTATCTGCTCGATACGCGGACCGAGACATCGTCGCATGATTTCCTCTCGGTAGAGACGGATGGCGTCGAGGCCGAGATCGACGGCTGGAGGATCCGCGCCGTGCGCAGCGTCGATATGGCGGGCCGTATGCCCGACGAGGGCGAGTATCGCCCCATGAATCATGTGGGCGCCGCGCCCGCAGTGTATGTCACGGCCGAGAACATAGCTTCGGGCGTGCGGCACGAGGGCTGGGTGAGCTGCGGAAGCCATATTTTCGAACCGTCGTATCTGCTGTTAGGCGACAGATACGCCGTGGCTATGCCGCGCCGCGAAGCGAAACGTTATCTGTCGAGGATCACGGTGACCGAGAGCGACGGGCGTCGCGAGAACTGCGACGTGGAGGTGAATCGCCCCGCGCGCGTGGGCTCGTGGCGCATATATCAGGTGGGTTACGATACGGCGCGCGGGCGTTGGAGCGCGATCAGCGTGCTGGAATGCGTTCGCGACCCGTGGTATGCGATCGCGCAGGCGGCATTGTGGCTTATGTTGGCCGCGGGAGCGGCGATGTTCGTAACGGCGGGCGGCCGTCGCGTGGCCAAGGGCGCGCCGAAAAAAGGAAAGGAGGTCGTACGATGAGTTGGGATGTGTTGATTTGGTATGCCGCCGCGGCGGCCGTTTGTTGGATCGCGGGAGCCGTGCTGGCTTTTCGAAGCCGCAAGGTGTGGCCCGCCGTGACGCTTTCGCTGTGCGGATCGGCCGTATTCATGACCTTTATCGCGGGGTTGTGGGTGGCGTTGGAGCGTCCTCCGATGCGAACCATGGGCGAGACGCGTTTGTGGTACTCGTTCTTCCTTTCGCTGGCGGGCGTGGCCGTGTATGCGCGGTGGCGTTACAGATGGATACTCTCGTTCAGCACGTTGATGTCGGTGGTGTTCATCTGCATAAATATCTTCAAACCCGAGATACACAACAAGTCGTTGATGCCAGCGTTGCAGAGCGTGTGGTTCGTGCCGCACGTGATAGTATACATGTTCGCTTACGCGTTGATGGGCGCCGTCGCGCTGTTCGCCGTATACCTGTGGCTGCGTTCGTCGCGCCGCGAGCCGTCGGACGAGGAGATGGGGCTGTGCGACAATCTGGTGCGTATCGGCTGGGCGTTTCTGTCGCTGGGCATGGCGATGGGAGCCTTGTGGGCCAAGGAGGCTTGGGGCGATTACTGGACGTGGGACCCCAAGGAGACGTGGGCTGCGGCCACGTGGCTCGGATATCTGCTTTATCTGCATCTTCGGGCGCAGCGGCGTGACGACTATCATTGGGCTTTCGCGTTGATACTCTTCTCGTTCCTCATGTTGCAAATGTGTTGGTACGGCATCAACTATCTGCCCTCGGCGCAAGGTGCGAGCGTGCATGTGTATTGATGGGGCTCGCGCGGTAGTGCCGTCGTCGGCGAACCGACGACGAAACGGCGGCAGCGGGTAGTTTTTTATGATAGGCATAAAGAGTTATGAAACGAATTTTTATATTGTTGCTCTCGGTGCTCGGCATCTGCGGGGCGTATGCCCGACAGAGCGGCGAGAGGGTCCGCGAAGGGCAGCTTATGCTGGCCGATCCGTTCATTCTGGAGGATGACGGGTGGTTCTATATTTACGGCACGCATGCCGACGACGGCATCGTGGTCTATCGTTCGCGCGATCTGAAACGTTGGAGCGGCCGATGCGGCAATGCCGCGAACGGTCTGGCTCTGCACAAGGATGACGTGTGGGGCGAAAAGTGGTTCTGGGCGCCCGAGGTCTACAGGATCGGCGACCGTTACATTATGACCTACAGCGCCGAGGAGCATATATGTTACGCCGAGTCGGACTCTCCCTGCGGACCGTTCGTTCAGAGCGAGAAGCGTCCCTATCTGGACGAAAAGGGGATCGATTCGTCGATTTTTGTCGACGACGACGGCAAGGCGTATATGTTTTGGGTGCGTTTCACCCGCGGCAACGTCGTGTGGGTGGCCGAGATGACTCCCGATCTGCGCCAAGTGAAGTCGGAGACGGCGCGCCGTCTGATCGACGTGCAGGAGGGGACGTGGGAACACCTGATGGGCCGCGTGGCCGAAGGGCCGCTCGTGGTGAAGCACAAGGGACTCTACTATCTCACATACAGCTGCAACGACTATCGCAGTCGCGACTATGCCGTCGGCGTGGCCGTGGCCGACAGTCCTATGGGGCCTTACGAGCGTTGCGCGGGGAATCCCGTGCTGCACCGCCACTGCGGCTATGTCGGCACGGGGCATCATGCGTTGCTGCGCACGAAGCGCGGCGACTTGTATATGGTCTACCATGCGCATTACGACGGCGAGCGGGTGCCGCCCCGCCAGACCCTGATCGCGCCCGTGCGGTTCCGCCGCGACCGCGAGAGCGGAAAGGGGCGTTATCGCTTGGAGGTGTCGGAGCGGTTGATCGTGCCGATGATCGACGCCGAGTGATATCCGCCGCCGAATACGGGGCGATTAAAAGGGCTGTCCGTAACTTGTCGGACAGCCCTTTTTGTTTCGGTTCGCGCGATTCTACTTCTGGCGGAAGTATATCTGCATGGGTACGCCCGAGAAATCCCATCTCTCGCGCAACTTGTTCTCGATGTATCGGCGATACGACTCCTTGATGTACTGCGGCAGATTGACGAAAAAGGCGAACTGCGGCGTGGGGGTGGGGAGCTGCGTGGCGTATTTTATACGGATGTATTTGCCTTTGGTCGAGGCGGGAGGGTAGTCCTCGATGATGGGCAGTATGTAGTCGTTCAGCTCCGAAGTCGGTATTCGGCGGCGGCGCGAATTGAATACGCGGATGGCCTGCTGCAACACTTCGAGGATGCGTTGTTTGTTGATCACCGAGGTGAAGATTATGGGTATGTCGTTGAACGGGGCGAGTTTCTTTTCCAGAAATTCACGCCACTCCTTCATGGTGTTGCTCTCCTTCTCCACCAGATCCCACTTGTTGACCACTATCACGCACCCTTTGCGGTTGCGGACGATGAGGTTGTGGATGTTCAGATCCTGCGACTCGAGACCTTGCTGCGCGTCGAGCATCAGTATGCAGACGTCGGAGTTCTCTATGGCGCGTATCGAGCGCATCACCGAGTAGAATTCCAGATCCTCCATCTCCTTGCCCTTCTTGCGCATGCCTGCCGTATCGACCAAGTAGAAGTCCATGCCGTATTTGTTGTAGCGCGTGTGGATGGAGTCGCGCGTGGTGCCCGCTATGTCGGTCACTATGTTGCGCTCCTCGCCCAAAAGGGCGTTGGTGAGCGACGACTTGCCCACGTTGGGGCGTCCGACGATGGTTATGCGCGGCAAATCCTCCTCCACCTCGGCTTTGGCGTCTTCGGGCAGAGCGGCGAGGATGGCGTCCATCATGTCGCCCGTGCCGCTGCCCGACATCGAGCTGATGCAGTAGGGATCGCCCAATCCGAGAGCGTAAAATTCGTGAGACTGGTAGATGAGTTCGTAGTTGTCGACCTTGTTGCACACCACCATGACCTTCTTGCCCGAGCGTCGCAACACGTCGGCCATCATCATGTCGAGATCGGTGATGCCCGTCTTGACCTCCACCATGAAGAGTATGAGATCGGCCTCGTCGATGGCCAGCATCACCTGACGGCGTATGTCGTCCTCGAATATGTCGTCGGTATTGACGGCATAGCCTCCCGTGTCGATCACCGAAAACTCCTTGCCGTTCCAGTCGGTCTTGCCGTAATGACGGTCGCGCGTGGTGCCCGCCGTGGCGTCGACTATGGCTTGGCGTTGTCCCACCAAGCGGTTGAAGAGAGTCGATTTGCCCACGTTGGGGCGGCCTACGATAGCTACTAAACTCATTGCTTTTCACGTTTTAATGCGGACGCAAAGATAGTGTAAAGTTTGCGGACAAAAAAGTTTTGCCCAATAATTGGGGCGCGGCCGCTCGGGTTTGGCGAAAAATTCGTAATTTTGGAAAGGCAATTATATACTTGGATGTATCGACGACATATTGTCGTAAAAGCGGACCCGCAGGTCGTCTGCCCGCGGCCTTTGGCCGCGTTTACAAATCCGACCCTCCCCTAAATCCCCTCCTCGGAGGGGACTTAGGTCGCGTCGCTCCGAATAAGGCATATTAAGTATATAATTGTCATTGAAAAATGTAATCGGATTGGAATGCAGTTTTTCCGACTCATATTCTCGGTGGCCGCGATGATGTTCTCGGCGGGCGTCGCGGTGTGCGGGGCGCAGCCGCGCGAATACTTCGTCGAGAAGCGTCGGCCGCCGCGGATGGATATGGGCGTGTCGGTCGGCGCGGCCTATATGTTCATGTCGGCCGACGAAGGGGTGTCGCTCGACCCCAAGTTGGGCGTGCGTGCCGCACTCGCCATGTCGCTGTGCAGGCAGCGTTACGCGTTGCAGTTGGAATTGGCGTATGTCTTCAACAAGATACGGGCCGAGTGCGGCGGTGCGGCATACGACGTGCGGTCGAACGTGATGGAGATACCGATCATGTTCTCCTACCGCGGTTTGGGCCCCGTGAGGTTGAACGCGGGTCCCGTGCTGTCGCTTGCGGGCACGGGGCGTTACGACGCGGGCGGCGAGCGGATGGAGTTCGGACGTCTGCGCACCACGCTCGGTTATGCGGCGGGCGCGGGCGTGGCCGTTACGCGCCACGTGACGCTCGAGGTGCGCTATACGGGTTGTTTCGGCAAGACCGACAACTGGTTCGAGGGCGCGGAGTTCTCGAGTCGCGGCGGGTGGCTGTCGATAGGAGCGGGATATGTTTTCTGAGCGGCGGCCGAGGTTGAAAAATCGATTTTTTATGAACGCAGAGGCAGTTAACAAAGAGATAGCGATAGAAGGGGCGGATGTCCGCGAGCTTTACGGCGCGCAGGATGTCTATCTGGAGCAGATACGTTCGTTGTCGCCCAAGGTGAAGCTGGTGGCGCGCGGTTCGTCGCTGCGCGTGTTAGGCGCCGCGCGCGACGTGGAGGCGTTCGAGCGCAAGATGAACGCGTTGGTGGATTATTACGTCAAGTACGGCCATATCTCCAAGGAGGTGGTGGCGCAGGCGTTTTCGACGGGGTTGAGCGATTGCGCCGAACCCGTGTCGGAGAAGGACGTGATCGTGTTCGGCAACAACGGCGCCGTGATCCGCGCCCGCACGGTCAACCAGCGTCGTCTGACGGAGTCGTACGAGTCGAACGACCTGCTCTTCGCCGTGGGACCCGCGGGCTCGGGCAAGACCTATACGGCGATAGCCCTTGCCGTGCGCGCGTTGAAAGAGCGTACGGTGAAGCGCGTGATCCTGACCCGTCCCGCCGTCGAGGCGGGCGAGAAGCTCGGGTTCCTGCCCGGCGACATGAAAGAGAAGCTCGATCCCTATCTGCAACCGCTTTACGACGCGTTGAACGATATGATTCCCGCGGCCAAGTTGCAGAAATACCTTGAGGACGGCACGGTGCAGATCGCGCCGCTGGCCTACATGCGCGGCCGCACGCTGGACAACGCGTTCGTCATTCTGGACGAGGCGCAGAACACCACCGCTTCGCAGATCAAGATGTTCCTGACGCGCATGGGCCGCAACGCGAAGTTCATCGTGACGGGCGATGTGACGCAGATCGACCTGCCGCGCAAGAGCGATAGCGGCCTGACGCGGGCGATGGATACGCTTCGCGGGATAGAGGGCATCGGCATGGTGGAGTTCGACAAGCGCGACATAGTGCGTCATCCGCTGGTGAAGCATATCGTGGAGGCGTTCGACCGCCGCGACGAGGGCGTGCGGTTGCCGTAACGCGAGCCGCCGAGGACAGGCAAGGAGATTAATTTTTAATAAAAAATGATATTATGGACAAGAATTTAACAGTACTCGAACCCGTTTCGGTTTGGAAGCGTTTCGCGGAGATAGCGGCCATTCCGCGTCCGTCGCACAGCGAGGAGAAGATTCGCGAGTATCTTACGGCATTCGCCGAGAGCCGCGGTCTGGAGCACTCGGTGGACGAGGCGGGCAACGTATATATGCGCAAGGCGGCCACGGCGGGCATGGAGAACCGCAAGGGCATCGTGATGCAGGCGCATGTCGACATGGTGCCGCAGAAGAACAACGACAAGACGTTCGATTTCGAGAACGACCCGATCGAGGCCTACATCGACGGCGGATGGGTGACGGCCGACGGCACGACGTTAGGCGCCGATAACGGCATAGGCGTGGCGGCCATTCTGGCCGTGCTGGAGGACGACTCTGTCGAGCACGGTCCCGTCGAGGCTCTCTTCACCGCGACCGAGGAGACGGGCATGGACGGCGCGTTCGGCCTGAAAGGCGGCCTGCTGAAGGGCGAGATATTGCTCAACCTCGATTCGGAGACCGAGGGCGAACTCTATGTGGGCTGCGCGGGCGGCACCGACGCCAACGTCACGCTGCGTTATGCGGCCGAGGCGGTTCCCGCCGAGGGTTACGAGCCTATGCGAATAGAGGTGAAGGGTTGCAAGGGCGGCCATTCGGGCATTCAGATCATCTGCCAGCGCGCCAACGCCAACCGCCTGCTGTTCCGTCTCATACGCATGCTCGGGCGCGTGACCGACCTGAAGTTGTGTTCGGTCGACGGCGGCGGATTGCGCAACGCCATACCGCGCGAGGCCGAGGCCGTCGTGATGGTCGGCGCGGGCGACGTGCAGGCGGTGGAACGGACCGTCGAGGCGTTCGAAAAGATCGTTGCGGCCGAGTTCGCGGGCATCGAGGATTCGATCTCGGTAAAGATCTCGGCGACGGAGCGTCCCGAGTCGATGATCCCCGACGCCGCGGCCGACAAGTTGGCGGCCGCTATGGTGGCGTGTCCCGACGGCGTGGCGCGCATGTCGACCGCGATGGAGGGCTTGGTGCAGACGTCGAACAATCTGGCGCGCGTGGTGTCGGACGGCTCGACGGTGAAGATACAGACGCTCATGCGTTCGTCGGTGCGCTCGGAGAAGGAGGCGCTGGCCGACGCCATCTCGGCCGTGTTCGAGCTGGCGGGCGCCGAAGTGGAGCTTACGGGCAGTTACGACGGTTGGAATCCCGACATGAACTCGCCGATACTGAAAGCCATGCTCGCTTCGTACGAGGAGCTTTACGGCGTGCGTCCCGCGGTGACGGCCATCCATGCCGGACTCGAGTGCGGCATCATCGGCAGCAAATACGAGGGCTTGGACATGATATCGTTCGGACCCACTATATGCTATCCCCACTCGCCCGACGAGAAGGTGGAGATCGCTTCGGTCGCCAAGTTCTATGATTTCCTGCTGCACACGCTGAAAAACGCGCCCGTAAAGGAGTAGGATGGACGCACAGGTCGATATATCGCTCAAGTGGTTCGTCATAGTGAATCCCGTGGCGGGCTCGGGGCGGGGGCTGGACGATCTGCCTCAGATAACCAAGCTCATACGCGATAACGAGATCCCGTACGAGCTCGTCTTCTCGCAGCACAAGTACCACGTGACCGAACTCACGGTGCAGGCCGTGAACGCGGGTTACAGACGCATAATGATTATCGGCGGCGACGGCACTCTGCACGAGGTGGTCAACGGTCTGTTTATCCAGCAGGCCGTGCCGACCGAGGAGGTGACCTTGTCGGTGGTGGCCGTGGGTACGGGCAACGACTGGATACGCATGTTCGGTATCCCCACCCACTATTCCGAAGCCATACGGGCCATTCGCGAAGGTCATACCTTTTTGCAGGACGTGGGCGAGGTGTATTACGAGGAGTCGCACTTCTCGCAGATGCGCTATATGGCAAATGTGGCGGGCGTGGGTTTCGACGCCGATGTGGTGCGGCGTTACCAGCACTACAAGAACAAAGGACGTCGCGGAAGTTACCTCTATCCGTGGAGCATATTGCGCAGCCATTTCCGCTATCGCTCGACGGGCGTGAAACTGTGGGTCGACGGTAAGTTGGTGCACAACGACATGATGTTCAGCGCGGCGATAGGAGTGTGCAAGTACAACGGCAGCGGAGTGCAGCAGCTGCCCGAGGCTGTGGCCGACGACGGGTTGTTCGACATAACGCTCATCCGCCCCATCCACTGGTGGCATGCGGTGTTCCGTCTGCGGAGGTTCTTCAACGGCAGCATCTATACGATAGGCCATGTCGATCACTATCGCGGCAGGCATATCCGTATCGAGTCGTCGCCCGAGATTCCGATCGAGGTCGACGGCGAGTTGCTGGGCGGCACTCCTCTGGAGTTCAAGATGCGCCATCGCTGCGTGAGGGTGGTGGTGAACAAGGATTTTCTGGACGAGTAGCGGTAGGTGCGCGCGCGTGGCCGAAGAGCCGCGAAACAAAATTGAAAAGGATCGCTCCCGCAAACGGGGCGATCCTTTTCGGTCAGGAAAAAAGGTAATATTATGGTCGATTCGGCGTATAGTCGGATTACTCCTCGGTGACCTCCACCTCTTCCACCTCTACGACCCAGTTGAACAGGTCGTTGGCGCACTGGCGCTGGAACTGCGCGAGCTGCGAGTTGTCGGTGGTGTCGGCGAGTATGGCGTTGAAGAACTGGTTCATGGTGTTGTAGTGTCCGTTGACCTTCTGCGCCAGACATTTGTAGAACTCGGTCTGCTGGTCGTGAGTCAGCCCGTCGGGCAGCATACCCTGACTTACCAGATAGCGGTAGGGGTAGAGGTGACGCATGTTGCGCGCGTCGGCGTCCAGCTCCTCGACGATGGTGGTAACGACGAACATGCGTACCGTGTCGTCCACGCCGTCCATCTGCATGAAGGTGGTGTAGACGGGGTAGCTGTTCTCCAGATCGACAGCCACGTCGTCCGAGAATACCACGAACTCGGGATCAGTCAGATCCTGCAAGTAGGCCATATCGCGATATTGGCGCAGCGACTCGCGCATGGCTCTTTTCTGCTCGTGATTCCATTTGGCTTGGGGCGAACAACCCAGCATGACAGCCGCAACGGCCAACAGAGGGAGATAAAGTAGAATCTTTTTCATAAAAAGTCGATGATTTTGGTAATTCTGCCCTTTAGCCGAGCAATAGGTGTGCCAAAACGGCTATCTTTGTGGTAAAACTGTCGGCTATGGATCCGCGGTATACGGAGCGAAACGACCGAAGTCCCCTCCCGAGGAGGGGATTTAGGGGTGAGGCAGAATCGTAAACGCGGTCTGTGGCCGCGAGTAAAGACCGACAAGGATGGTTTTACGATACTTTGACGCTGTACATTGAAATATGTAATTGCCTATGGATATCATTGATTTTCGGGAGTACGTCCTCTCGCTGCCTTTTGTCGAGGAGTGCACTCCCTTCGACGAGACCACGTTGGTGTACAAGATCGGCGGACGCATGTTCGCATGCGCCGACATGGAGGAGTTCGACCGCGTGACGGTGAAGCACGATCCCGACGAGGGTGAGGCGTTGCGCGACGAGCACGCGGAGATCACTCCCGCGTTTCATTTCAACAAACGTTACTGGAGCTCGCTATCCGTGGGCGGCGATCTGCCCGATTCGCTCATTCGCGAGCTTATACGACGCTCCTATCTCTATACTCTACGCCATACGGTTACCCCGAAGCGTCTGCGCGAGGAGCTTACGATGCGGATCGAGGAGGCGTTGAAGGCCGAGGGGGAGTAATCGCAACGGGCGGGAGCCGATCGGTTCCCGCCCGCTGCGTCGTCGTGCGACTCCTCCTAAATCTCCTCGCCGAAGAGCGTCGCCGAAGTGCAGCCCGTGACGCGCACGCGCACGTAATCGCCCACGGCGTGGCCGCCTCTGTCGAACACCACCACCTTGTTCTGCGAGGTGCGGCCGAAAAGTTGGTCGTCGCGACGCTTCGAAACGCCCTCCACCAGAATCTCGAACTCTCGTCCGACGTCGCGGCGGTTGCTCTGCTCGGAAAGCGTGTTTTGCAACGCTATGATCTCGTTCAGGCGACGCGTTTTCACATCGTCGGCTATGTCGTCGGGCATGTGACGCTGGGCGAAGGTACCCGGGCGTTCGGAGTATTTGAACATATATGCGAACTCGTATCCCACCTGCTCCATGAGCGAGAGGGTCATGCGATGCTCCTCCTCGGTCTCGCCCGAGAATCCCGCTATGATGTCGGTCGTTATGGCGCAGTCGGGCATGTGGCGGCGTATGGCCGCTATGCGGTCGAGATACCATTCGCGAGTGTATTTGCGGTTCATGCGTTCGAGCATCGCGCTCGATCCCGATTGTGCGGGCAGATGTATGGCGCGGCAGATGTTGGGCATCGAAGCCATCGTCTCCAGCAGGCGGTCGCTCATATCCTTGGGGTGCGAGGTGGCGAAACGCACTCGCAGCAGAGGCGATATCTCGGCCACGCTGCGGAGCAGCGCGGGGAAATCGACCTCGCCCGTGCGGTAGGAGTTGACGTTCTGCCCCAGAAGCGTCACTTCGCGGTAGCCGTTCTCGAAAAGCGAACGGGCCTCGGCCACGATGGTGGCCGCGTCGCGGCTGCGTTCGCGGCCGCGGGTGTAGGGCACCACGCAGTAGGAGCAGAAGTTGTCGCAGCCGCGCATGATGGCGATGAATGCGCTCACGCCGTTCTTGTCCAGACGCACTGGCGCTATCTCGCCGTAAGTCTCCTCCTGCGACAGCAACACGTTGACCCCTTTCGCGCCCGCTTCGGCTTCGCGCGCCAGCCGCGGCAGATCGCGGTAGGCGTCGGGACCCGCCACGATATCCACTGCGGCGTCGCCCTCCAGAAGCCGCTCCTTGAGTCGCTCGGCCATGCAGCCGATGATGCCGACCAGAAGCGACGGCTTGCGCTTGCGGTAGCGGCGTATCTCGTTCAGACGGCCCCAGATGCGCTGCTCGGCGTTGTCGCGTATCGAGCAGGTGTTCAGCAGGATTATGTCGGCCGCCTCTATGTCGTCGGTGTATATGTAACCCTCGCGTTGCATGATCGATACCACGATCTCGGTATCGCCCGCGTTCATCTGGCATCCGTAGGTCTCGACGAAGAGTTTGCGTCCGTCGCCGACTATGGGCCGCAGGGTGTTGGTGTTTATCATCTCTCGAATCGGGTTAGGGTTAGTCGGCGAGGATGGTCTCCTTGTCGGGGAACGGCTTGAATCCCTCGCCGTATGTGTCGTAAGCGTCGGTCACCACGAGGAATGCGCGCGGATCGATCTCCTTTATCTTGCGCTGCACCTGCGTCACCTCGCGGCGGCTCACCACCAAGAATATCATCTCTTTGTCGTCCTTGCTGTACATGCCCGAGGCTTTCAGATAGGTGGCGCTGCGGTCCATGTCGCGTATGATGTATTCTCGCAATTGCTCCGAGTGGTCGTTGCTGATGATGAACAGCAGTTTGTCGTACGACGCGCCGTCGATTACATAGTCTATTACGCGCGAGGCCACGAAGATGCAGATGAGCGAGTAGAGCGAGAGCAGCCATCCGCCCTCGGCGTTGCCGTCGGAGCCGATGCCGAAGCCTATGACGATGAGTCCGGTCAGCACCACGCACGAGTCGGCCAGCAGCACGCCGCGCGAGAAGCGGATGTGCAGATAGCGGTTGAGGATCATGGCCACGATGTCGGTGCCGCCAGAGGTGGCGTTGTTGCGCACCACCAGACCCAGACCCGCTCCCATAATGGTGCCGCCGAGGATGCAGGCGAGCATCAGGTGTTGCGAGAGGTCGATTGCGCCGTTCAACAGCAGCGACGGATCGAGTGCCTGCAACGCTTCGCGGGTGGGGTAGGCGAGGGCCGAGATTATGTTCATCAAGCCCGGGGTGATGCAGGCCGCATAGAGCGTGCGGCCGCCGAACTGCTTGCCGAACAGCATGATGGCCGCAAGCAGCAGCGGAATGTCGAACATGTAGCCGAACGTTCCTACCTGAATCGACGGAAAGAGCTGGTGCATTACGATACCGAGTCCGTAAACGCCGCCCGGGACGATCTTGTAGGGGGTGATGAAGAATACGAATCCTGCCGCGATCATTATGCAGCCGAATGTGATTGCGGCCATCTCGCGCCACCATACCCAGTTGGCGAGCGTATCTTTGATGGTGTGTTTTATCGTCATGACGAATGGTTTTTATCGATTTGCAAAGATACGCATAAGCCGAGCGCAAAAGCAAATTTATTTGCTGTTTTGCCGAGGCGACGTATCCAAGGCCAAGCCAAAGATATGAATAATTTACGGGAAACGGATGTCTGCGAATTCAAAATATTCGACGCGGGCGTCCACCCTCGGCGCGGTAAATCCCTTCGGCCCGAAAGCCATTTCGGCACGCAATTTTGTGTAAAACAACGGAAAAGTAAAAAAATTTCGTACATTTGTGCGGAATTATGTTTCGGCGGAAACGGCGTCGGGCGGCTTCCCGACGGTCGTTTTCGCGTATTATTAGTTTTTTGCAGCAATGGGAAACTGGAGTCTTATAACATACTACTGCGCCATCACCATGATCCTCATAGCCTATGTGTTGGGGTCTATCCCGAGCGCGGTGTGGATCGGAAAGAAGTATTACGGAGTCGATATCCGCGAGCACGGCAGCAAGAATGCCGGCACCACCAACATGCTGCGCGTGCTGGGGCGTCGCGCGGCGGTTCCCGTCTTCGTGCTCGACTTTTTCAAGGGTTTCGTGGCCGTGTCGATCATAACCCTCATGCGTTACGATGCCGACGTGTCGTCGGCGTGGTTGATAAACCTCAAGATTCTGGGAGTCTTCGCCGCGGTGCTGGGGCATATCTTCCCCGTCTTCGCCGATTTCAAGGGCGGCAAAGGCGTGGCGACGCTGGTGGGAGCCATCACGGGCATCTATCCGCAGATCGTGTTCTTGTGCTTCGCCGTGTGGGTGCTGGTGTTCATGATATCGCACTATGTGTCGTTGGCGTCGATGACGGCGGGATGCTGTTTCCCGTTGTTCGTCATAGTCTACTCTTCGGCCGAATGGTCGCGCTACAACGATGTGTCGTTCGCTTTCATCGTCTTCTCGTTCGTCGTGGCGGGGCTGCTCATCTGGTCTCACCGCAAGAATATCGAGCGTCTCAAGGCGGGAACCGAGTCGAAGATATATATATGGCATAAGCAGGATTCCGATCCCAAGGAGTGAGTTGCGGGCGGCGGCCCGAAGTGAAAAAACCGAAAAATCTTAGACCCATGTTGCAGGAGAATTTAATCGGGATGTACGAGGCGAGTTTTCGCGAAAACAGCGCCCTGTCTGCCCTGACCGACTATTTCAGCGGCGAGACGCTGTCGTATCTGGGTATGGCCGAGCAGATGGCGCGGTTGCATATCCTGTTCGAGAACGCGGGTATCGCCGAGGGCGACAAGATCGCGCTCATAGGCCGCAACAACGTGCGTTGGTGCGTCACCTACATCGCTGCCGTGACGTACGGCGCTGTCATCGTGCCCATACTTCAGGATTTTAATCCCGCCGACGTGGTCAACATAGTGAATCACTCCGAGAGCCGACTGCTCTTCGCGGGCGACAATTTCTGGCAGGCGTTGGACGTCGACCGCATGCCCGCGCTGGAGGGCGCTTTCGATCTGGCCGACTTCGGCGTCATGTACGAGCGCGAGCAGGGTCGCCTGAGCGGCGTGATGAACCGTCTCGACGCGATGTTCGACGACAAGTATCCGACGGGCTTCGGCGTCGGGGACATCGAGTTCCGCGAGGTGGCCAACGATCGGATGATTCTGCTCAACTACACCTCGGGCACCACGGGGTCGTCGAAAGGCGTCATGCTGTCGGTGAACAATCTGACGGGCAACGTTCTGTTCGCCAAGAATTTCCGCAACGCCCGCACGGGCGAGATCTATTTCGAGCGCGGCGGACGCACTCTGTCGTTCCTTCCGCTGGCCCATGCTTACGGCTGCGCGTTCGATTTTCTGGCGCAGTTGGCCGTGGGCGGTCACATAACCCTGCTGGGGCGCATTCCGTCGCCCAAGATTCTGGTCGAGGCGATGCAGAACGTGCGGCCGACGATCATTTGCAGCGTGCCTTTGATTTTGGAGAAGGTCTACCGCAAGCAGATCATGCCCATGCTCGAAAAGGGCCCGATGAGCATCGCGATGAAGATTCCGTTGCTCAATTCGGCTCTCTACTCGATAATACGTTCTAAGATGATGAACTCTTTCGGCGGCGCGCTGAAGGTGTTCATCGTGGGCGGCGCGCCGATGAATCAGGAGACCGAGGCGTTCCTGCGCAAGATCGATTTCCCGCTGTCGATAGGTTACGGCATGACCGAGTGCGGCCCGTTGATTAGTTTCTCGTGCCCCACCGAGTTCAAGAACGGTTCGTGCGGCCGTTATCTGCACGGGTTGCTTGAAGCCAAGATCGATTCGGCCGATCCCGCGCGCGTCCCGGGCGAGATCATGGTTCGCGGCGAACATGTCATGTTGGGCTATTACAAGAACGAGGAGGCCACGCAGGCGGTGCTGACCGAGGACGGATGGCTGCACACGGGCGACATGGGCACCATGGATTCCGACGGCACCATATTTATAAAGGGCCGTTGCAAGACCATGATCCTGACGGGCACTGGGCAGAATATCTACCCCGAGGAGATCGAGGACAAACTCAACAATCTGCCTTTGGTGCTGGAGTCGTTAGTGGTGGAGAAGGAGGGCCGGCTGACGGCGTTGATCGTGCCCGATTACGACCAAGCGGCGCAGGAGAATATCGACGACGAGGGTATCGACAAGATGATGGCTGAGAATATCAAGACGCTCAACGCCAGCGTGGCGGCATACGAGAAGGTGGCTTGTTACGTTATCCATCCCACCGAGTTCGAGAAGACCCCCAAGCGCAGCATACGACGTTTCCTCTATCAGGATCTGGCGCGGTAAAGCGTGGCCCGCGGGCGTGCTTTCGTGCGGTTCCGAGGAGCCGCTTGCGGCGTATGCCGACGCCTCGACTATCGCTCTTTCGCGGCGAGATATCTCCTCGCAATCCGTTGTCGGGTCTCGACGATATCCTCCAACGCCTCGCGTTGCAACCCCTCGTGTCGCAGGATTCGCTCGATCTCCCATCCTTCTGTATCTATCGGCGGCAGAGTCTCGCGTTTCTCCGTGCGCATTATGCACTCGACGGCATACCTTAGCCGCATTATGTCCAACAACATTACGCAGGGCGCGCTCGCGCGGTCGTCGCCGCGAACGACGAGCGAATGCGAACCGCCCTCGAGCAGGAAAGAGTTCTCGTCGCGATAACTCACTTTGTCGACGCGGACTATGTAACAACTCTCGTCGACGTCGAGCATATAATCGTTCAGCATCTCGACCATATTTCTGTCCGACACGTAAATGACGAAATCAAGCCCCGCGAAGTCGAACGCACCGTGTTCCTTAAGACAGTCCGCGATCGCCCGCACGCTTATGACATGATATTTTTCGAACATTATGGCTCGGCGTTCGGTGTCGATCATCTCCGAATAGGGCAATATCCTCATAGGCTCGGCCAAGAGTTCGCAATCGCCGCCGAACGGAGATTCATCGGATTCGTCGGTGAATTTCAACATATTCAGCAGCGCGACCAGATCCCGCGGAGCGACGAACCAAACGGTCGTCTCCGAATATAGCCGCACGACGACCGACCCCGAGCGGTCGGGAATGCGTTCTGCATCCATCTCGACCTCCGACGTGCCGTCGCGGAGGAATTGTTCGTGGCGGCTGCGCTTCGGTTCGGAATAGTCGATGCGGAACGACTCGTCGTTGACGTATGCCGCGCCGTCGACCAGCACGTCGACAGTGCGGTCGGAATGTTTTTTCGTTACACCGACGAACAAATCGCCCTCTACGATCTCCGTATAGGGGCGTTTTTTCAGTTGTTCGATGATCTTCGCGACGATGTCGTTGTAAAACTCGCGATTGTTACGGTTCATGGGGTTTGTTTCGGGCAGAGTGAAAGATAAGACGCGCCCAAATTGAAAAAGAGAGGGCGCAGGTGCAGTCCCTCTGACCGGCCTTGCGAGCCTCGAATTGGTAGCTGCCCTTACGCCCGTGCCCGCCTACGGCTTGTGCCGCAGGCATAGCAAGGGTTTCAGACAAAATTTACACCAATTCTAAACCTATTATATCTCTATAATAGTCGCAAGTTTGTCAGAGGCATAAAGGTTTGTCTTAACCTTTAGAATATGTTAAACGGTTATGGAACCGTCCTCTTTTGCAAAGATAGCATAACTTTTTGTCTTTAAGTTATGCGACCCGCATAAAATAACAAAAGACGAAACGTGAACCTGACTTAAGAGGATAAGCCCGCGCATAAAGCGCGCTTGCGTTACTATGTCGCCAACGGTCCGTGGAAAAACCAGCAAGAACTTCATAACACAAGAGGCCCACGCCCGTCATGGCGCAGTGCGTTCGATGTACTCCTACCAATCGGGACGTGGTAACGACCCGACGGGACATCCTCTTATTGCTGTCTTGCTTTCTACTTTCCACGGTTTTTGGCAACAGCAACGCGATTCACGTCGTATTTCGACGGATCGCTTGTCCCAAAAGTAGTACAAATAATTGTATCGTACAACAATTTGCGTGCTTTTTTTGTTGTTATTTGTGTTTTTTTTGAGGATTATGGGCTTCTGGAGAGAGCTGTTCGCCGACGGCGGAGGACGCAAACGAGCGAAAAGCGAGTTGCAGTCCGCCGCAGTGGGGCGGCGGCGAACTGCGCGACTCGAAGAGTCGCAAATACCTTTATAATATATTCGGGCAGCAGCCTGCGGGGCTCGCGCAATGAGCGAATGCGAATAGCGGGCCTCCGCTGTGGCGAGGCTGCGGCCCGCGCGGTTCTCCGAACCGCAAAAACTTATTAAGATATACGTTACCTTTTGCGCGGCCAAAAGGTAACGCCAAAATCCGCCGCGGTGAAACGATTTCGGGGTCGTTCTTGCGACTTCGCTAAATCGGATGCCTTCGGCACTTTTGAAGCAATCAAAAGGTCTCCGATTTAAACGCTTCGTCGCTTCGACCGCCCTTAATCCGAAATCGTTCCTGCCGCGGGATAGGCTGTCGCATGTGAATTAATGCAGTTCGAAGAACTGCGCGGGCCGCAGCCTGCGCCCCGCGGAGGCCCGCAACTCGTTTAACACTCGTTCGCGATCTCCGCAGGCTGCTGCCCGAATACCTAATAATATACGTTTGAATTGCAGGATATAAAAATTCCCCTTATTTTATCTCTCTTTCGGGATTTTGCTTGATGAAAGCCTCCCACGACGAAGATCCCTTGGCGGCCTTTTTGCCGCCGCCGAGCCCCTTTACGCGACTGCTGCCCATAGCGGTGTCGATGGGCGTGCGCGCCGTGAAGTAGTGGCACAGTGCCACGGCCATGCCGTCGGTGGCGTCGAGCCGTCGGGGCATGTAGTCGATCTTGAGCATGCTTTTCACGATGGCCGCCACCTGCTCCTTCGACGCCGATCCCGATCCCGTGATGGCCTGCTTGATGCGCGAGGGCGCGTATTCGAATACCTCGCGGTCGCGGTTGAGCGCGGCGGCGATCGCTACCCCCTGCGCGCGTCCGAGTTTGAGCATGCTCTGCACGTTGGCGCCGAAGAACGGCGACTCCAAAGCCACTTCGCGCGGCGCGTAATCGTCGACGAGTTTGCTCACGCGGTCGAATATGTAGCGCAGCTTGCGATAGGGGTCGCTCATGGTGTGCAGGTCGATGTCGCCCAGAACGACGGAGCGCAGGGCGCGCCCCTCGACTTCGAGCACTCCGTAACCCATGTAGTTGGTTCCCGGGTCGATTCCCATGATGCGGTAGGTCGGCGTATCTTTCATACGGCAAATATAGCGGTATTTTTCAAGAAAAAAGCGGTCGCCCGCGAGAGGGACGACCGCCGTGCGATAAAAGCCGCGTCGGTTTAGTCGAGCAGCTCGGCTATCTTCTTCTGAAGATCCTCGCCGCGCAAGCCCTTGGCGATGATCTTGCCCGTCGCGCAGTCCACGAGGAAGTTGGCGGGAATGCTGTTGATGGCGTAATCGGCGCGCGCCTGCGAGTCCCAAGCCTTGAGCGAACTTACCTGAATCCAGTTCATCTTCTTGTTCTCGATGGCCTTGAGCCAAGCGTCGCGGTCGCTGTCGAACGATACGCCATAAATCTCGAATCCTTTCTTGTGGTACTTGTCGTAAGTGTCGACCAGATAAGGAACCTCGCCCATGCAGGGACCGCACCACGAAGCCCAGAAGTCGATGAGCACGTATTTGTTGGCTTTGTTCTCCACCACGCTCTTGAGCGAGATCTCCTTGCCGTCGGCATCCTTGTCGACGATGTCGATGTAAGGATTGCCCGGGGTTACCTTGAGCGCGTTCTCGGCCGCCTTCTTAATGTCGGCGAAAGACTCCTGATGCTCGGCGGGGAACAAGGCTACCATATCCAAAACCTCCTGCGGCTCCATCGAGTAGTAGTTCTCTTTGAAGAGCCTGACACCCACGAGGTTGTCTTTGTTGTCGGCGATGGCTTGCTTAACGTAAGACTGCATGTCGTTCTGGAGCTGCGTCATCTTGGCCTCGTCCTTGGCCTCGTAAGCGGCGTACCACTCCTTGCCGATCTCGAAATTCTTGGTGTTGAGCGCTGCCTGCGTGTCGTTCAGAGGCGTGCCCACGGCGCTCAACGCGCGGTGCTCGGGGTCGAGCTTCTTGATCTCGACGGTGCCCGCTTCGAGAAATACGGGAATCACGGCGTCGGCGCGTTTGGCGCCCTGCTCGCTTATGACGATCGTTGCCGCCACGGGCAATTCGAGCTCACCCCCCCCCTTTAACACGAACGAGTTGTCGGCGATGAGCACCGAGTCGACCGCCTGCTCATTGTTGTTGTCGATGTACAAGTATGCGTACTTGCCGTTTTCCAACGATTCGTCGGCGCCCTTGACGGTGTACTTCTTGCCGTTCGAGCAGCTGCCCAGAATGGCGGCGGAAGCGATGATAGCTAAAATCTTTTTCATTTCTTTGCGTTTTTATGTTCTGTTTGCTTTGTCTCTATCCAAAATCATTCCTTTTTCGCCGATTTCTCCAATTCGGCCACACGTTTTGCCAGATCGGGCAGATTTTTGAACACCGCGAACGAGCGGTGGTACTGCATGCCCGGCAGGGCGGGGTAGCCGAAACGGATCTCTCCGTCGGGCACATCCTTGTCCAGACCCGTTTTCGAACCGATCTTCACGCGGTCGCCCACGGTCACGTGGTCGGCGATGCCCACCTGACCCGCGAGGAAACAGTTGCGGCCGATCTTCGAGGTGCCCGCTATGCCCATCTGCGCCGACGAAACGGTGTTCTCGCCGATCTCGACGTTGTGGCCCACCTGAATGAGGTTGTCCAGCTTCACGCCGCGGCGTATTATGGTCGAATCGGTCTTGGCGCGGTCAATGCAGGTGTTGGCGCCTATCTCCACGTCGTCCTCGATCACCACGTTGCCCAACTGGGGGATCTTGTCGAACGAACCGTCGGGCTTGGGCATGAATCCGAATCCGTCGGCTCCGATCACCGCGCCTGCATGGATTATGCAGCGCGCGCCGATGCGGCAGCCCTCGTAAATCTTCGCTCCCGCGTATATGACGGTGCCCGCGCCGATCTTGACGCCGTCGCCGATGTATGCCTGCGGATATATCTGCGCGCCGTCGCCGATCTCGGCTCCCGCCTCGATCACGGCGAAGTCGCCCACGTAGCAATCCTTGCCCACCGTGGCCTTGTCCGATATGGAGCACATCTTGCCGATGCCCGTTTTGCGAGGCTTGGCGGCGTTGTACATCTCCAGCAGCTTCACTATCGCCCCGCCCACGTCGGGGATTCTGACCAGCGTGGCCGCGACGGGCCGCGAGGGACGGAACGCCTCGTCGACCAGCACTATCGACGCTTCGGTGGTGTAGATGAACTGTTCGTATTTGGGGTTGGTGAGATAAGTCAGCGATCCGCGCTTTCCGCCCTCGATAGAGGACACGGTGTGCACCGCAGCCGTTTTGTCGCCCTCGACCGTGCCGCCGAGCAGACCGGCTATCATTTCTGCCGTAAATTCCATAGGATATTTTCGATACGTGTTATTAACGACGACAAATATAGGAATATAAATCGACAATGCAAGGTGGTGCGACGCCATAGGCGCGAAAAAGAGGGTTCTCGCCCGTCGCGCACTTATCGGCGGTGGGGCATGTAATCCTCGATGCGGATCCCCTCGGGCATCATGTCGCTCACGTCGCGGCCGAAGGCGAGCAGCTCGCGCACCGTCGACGAGGCTATGTCGGTGAGCTCGGGCGGCGTGAAGAGCACCACCGTCGCTATATCGGGGAATATGCGCCGATTGATCTGCGCCATCGTGCGCTCGTACTCGAAGTCGACCGTGTTGCGCACGCCGCGCACTATGGCCGTGGCCCCTTTCAGGCGGGCCAGTTCGCCCGTGAGGGTGTCGTACGCGACGCACTCCACGCGCTCGTCGGCGGCGTAAAGGTCGTCGATGAGCCGTTTGCGGTCGTCGAGCGCGAGCAACGCCTGCTTGCGGCAGTTGTCGCCGATGGCCACTGTCACTCTGTCGAATAGCTCCAAAGCCTCCTTTACGACGGCTTCGTGGCCGCGGGTGAACGGGTCGAACGACCCGGGGAATATCGCTGTTCTCATTGTTCAGGACGGTTTTACCGCAAAAGTATTAAGAATTCGCGAAATTGCGCCCGTATCGCGAACAAAATGGCGCGCGCCGCCCCGCGAGGGTTCCGATTTGCGACATTTTTAGGACGAATACGCCGAGCGATTCGCCGAGCGCCTCCGTTTCGTTTCACGACATTTGTTGTATCTTTGCCGCACGAATTCAATACGAAACATTATGCACGAAATCGAATTATGGGCTCTTATCCCGTTCGCGCTCATGCTGTTGAGCATCGCCGTGTTGCCGCTCGCCGCCCCCGAGTGGTGGGAGAGCAACATCCACAAACTGCTCGTCGCCGTCGCGCTGGCGATGCCCGCGGGCGTATATCTGGTCGAAAACGGCTTGGGCGGAAGACTCGAACACCAGATGCTGTTCGACTATTTGCCGTTCATAATCCTGCTTTGCTCGCTGTTCGTGGTTACGGGCGGCATCGCCATAGAGGGCGACATCGAGGCCACCCCGAAGATGAACACCTCGATTCTGGCCGTCGGGTTCCTGCTGGCGTCGTTCATGGGCACCACGGGGGCGGCGATGCTGCTCATACGTTTTATAATAAACATCAACAAGCAGCGCACGCACAAGACGCATACCATACTCTTTTTCATCGCGCTCATAGCCAACTGCGGCGGCGTGCTCACCCCGCTGGGCGATCCCCCGTTGTTCCTGCTCTATCTGCGCGGCGCGAACTTCACGTGGTTCCTCTCGCTGCTGCCCGAGTGGCTCTTTACGGGAACGGCGCTTCTTACGATATATTATTTCACCGATCGCTATCTCCACGGCAAGGAGCCGTCGGAGGCGTTGATCGCCGACAAAACCGAGGTGTCGAAGCTCCGACTGTCGGGCGGAATCAACGTTCTGTATCTGCTGGCCGTGATAGCCGCCGTGTCGTTCGTCAACCAGTCGTACATCCCGAGCATGGGCGACGAAAACGCGCCGTTGTATGTCAAATTCCTGCGCGAGATCGTTCTGGTAGCCATAATCCTGCTCTCGGTATTCACCACCGACCGCCGCGCGCGCGAACGCAACAACTTCACGTGGGGACCTATCATCGAGGTGGGATTCCTCTTTATCGGAATATTCGCGACGATGACTCCCGCGTTGCTTTTCCTCGATACCCATGCCGCCAAATTGGGCCTGCACTCGCCGTGGCAGTTCTTTTACGGCGCGGGCAGCCTCTCGGCATTCCTCGACAACGCTCCCACGGCCGTGGCGTTCCACACCGTGGCCAAGGGGTTGCCGCAGATACCCGACGCCGTTTACGTGGCGGGAATACCGCAGGCGTTACTCAAGGCTATCGCTCTTGGTTCGGTGTTCTTCGGTTCGATGACCTATATCGGCAACGGTCCCAACTTCATGGTGAAGGCCATCGCCGAGCAGAGCGGAATAAAGATGCCCGGGTTTTTCGGCTACATGGTCAAGTTCTCGTTAGTGGTGCTGCTGCCGGTCTATGTGCTGACGCAGCTTATATTCCTGCACTGATTCAGTTTGCGACTCATCGGAGTCGCGCGGGCCGCAGCCTCGCCCCGCGGAGGCCCGCAACGGCATTCGCATCGTTGCGTTCCCCGCAGGCTGTTGCCCGAAAATAATTAGGCTGTCCGCGATTCGTCGGACAGCCTCTTTTTATCGCGCGGGCGCTCTGTAACTGCGCCGCAGCGATATCGATTTGTCGGTCGGGAAATCCGACGGCACGGGTTGTTTCACCTTGCCCGTGGCGGACCACTCGGCGCCGCGCAGCAGCAAGGTCTGGAAGCCCGCGCACTGCATGGCGGGATTGTCTTCGAGCGTCGGGCCGCAGTGGCCGAGCATGATGTGGAATATGCGCGCTTTGCCGTAATCGACCGTGAACGCCAACGGCTCCTCGCGTCCCGAGCCGCCCGTACGGGGATCTGTCTGGCCCGAGTAGAGCAGGTCGCGCACGTTGGCGGGGCCGCGCATGCGGTCGTACATCTCGTCGCGCGCGTGCATCCAGTTGTCGGGCAGCCCCTTGGTTATCGGATGGTCGGCCTTGCGGCAGTGCATCGGGTATTCGCGCTGCATGCCGTGCGAACCGCCCGGGCCCGCGCCGTTGTCGAGGACGGGAATGCCGTTTATCAGGTAGTAGTAGGGGCCCGAGGCTTCGTTGCGCCCCTCCCATCCGCCGAGGGCGATTATCTTGTTGAATTCGGGCCAATCGGCGAAGGCGTTGTCGGCCGCGTGGTAGATCACCACTCCGCCGCCTTTGCGGACATAGCGCAGGAATGCTTCGTCGGTCTCGGCCGTCCAGCGGTCGCCGTTGTAGTCGAGCACCACCACGTCGTAATCCGAGAAGTCGGGCTTGAATTCGTTCATGTCGCCGCCCGCGGCGGGCGTAAGCGCGATGTCGGTGTCGAAAATCCCCGACTGGTCGAGAATCAGGCGCAGCACGCGGTGGCTCACTTGCCAGTTGTGGTTGTTTTGGCCCGACACGATGAGTGCGCGCAGCTTCTTGGGTTTGGCCTGCGCGTCGAACGCGGCGGCCGCGAGCGTGACCGTCAGGAGGCCCCAGATCAATTTCGAATAGAATTTCATAGAGGAGCGGTTAAAGGGTTAATAGGGTAGTCGATTGCAAATTTAGGAAAAATAGCGTCGGCGGACAATAATTGCGGGACGATTTTTCGAAGCGGATATGTCTCGCCGCATAAAAAAAATGTGCGTCGCCACGAGGACGACGCACGACATCTGCGTTATAAGGATGTTCGGATTACATCATGCCGCCCATGCCTCCCTGGGGCATTGCGGGCATGGCGGGAGCATCCGACTTCTTCTCTACCAACACGCACTCGGTGGTGAGGAACATCGAAGCGATCGAAGCGGCGTTCTCCAGAGCGACGCGCGACACCTTGGTCGGGTCGATGATACCAGCGGCCAGCATATCCTCGAACTTGTCGTCGCGGGCGTTGTAGCCGATGTTGCCCTCGCTCTCCTTCACCTTGTTCACCACTACCGAACCCTCGCCGCCGGCGTTGGCCACGATCTGGCGCAAAGGCTCCTCGATGGCGCGCTTCACGATCTGGATACCGGTGGTCTGGTCGTCGTTGTCGCCCTTCATGTTCTCCATGGCTGCCACGGCGCGGATGTAGGCGACGCCGCCGCCCGGTACGATACCCTCCTCGACGGCTGCGCGGGTTGCGGCCAGAGCGTCGTCGACACGGTCTTTCTTCTCCTTCATCTCCACCTCGGTGGCTGCGCCGACGTAAAGAACTGCCACGCCGCCCGACAACTTGGCCAGACGCTCCTGCAACTTCTCGCGGTCATAGTCCGACTTGGCTGCCTCGATGCCCGAACGGATCTGGGCGATGCGGTTGGCGATGGCCTCCTTGCTGCCCGAGCCATCGACGATGGTGGTGTTCTCCTTGTTCATGCTCACCTTCTCTGCCGTACCCAGCATCTCGAGAGTGGTATCCTCCAGCTTCATGCCCTTGTCGGTCGATACGACGGTACCGCCCGTGAGGATCGCGATATCCTCCAGCATATCCTTGCGACGGTCGCCGAAGCCCGGGGCCTTGCAAGCCGCGATCTTCAACGTGCCGCGCAGTTTGTTCACTACCAGCGCCGACAGAGCCTCGCCGTCGACATCCTCGGCGATGATGAGGAGCGAACGGCCGTTCTGAGCCACGGGCTCCAATACGCCCATGATCTCCTTCATGGTCGAGATCTTCTTGTCGGTGATGAGGATGAGGGGCTTCTCCAGATCGGCCGACATCTTCTCGGTGTCGGTCATGAAGTAAGCCGAGATGTAGCCGCGGTCGAACTGCATACCCTCTACCACGTCCACGTGGGTCTCGGTGCCCTTGGCCTCCTCGACGGTGATGACGCCCTCGTTATTGACCTTGCTCATGGCCTCGGCGATGAGTTTGCCGATGGCGTTGTCGTTGTTGGCCGAGATGGTGGCCACCTGCTCGATCTTGGCTATGTCGTTGCCCACCTCTTGGCTCTGCTTGCGGAGCTCGCTCACCACGGTCGCAACGGCCTTGTCGATACCGCGCTTCAGATCCATCGGGTTGGCTCCCGCGGTCACGTTCTTCAGACCCACGCCGATGATGGCCTGCGCCAGAACAGTCGCGGTGGTGGTGCCGTCGCCCGCGTCGTCGTTGGTCTTCGAAGCTACCTCCTTGACCATCTGGGCGCCCATGTTGGCGAATGCGTCCTCCAGCTCGATCTCCTTGGCCACGGTCACGCCGTCCTTGGTGATCTGGGGCGCGCCGAATTTCTTGTCGATAATCACGTTGCGACCCTTGGGGCCGAGCGTTACCTTCACTGCGTTGCTCAATGCGTCGACACCCTCCTTGAGGAGCTCGCGAGCCTCTACGTTGTATTTGATATCTTTTGCCATAGCTTTTTTTCTCGTTTAATGGTTGCTGTTATCGGTTCGTTAGCAGATTGCCAGAATGTCGCTCTGCTTCATGATGAGATAGTCGGTGCCGTCCACGTTGATCTCGGTGCCGGCGTACTTGCCGTAGAGGACCTGATCGCCCTCCTTTACCTCCATCTTCACCTCCGAGGTGCCCGGCCCCACGGCCACTACCTTGCCCATGAGGGGTTTCTCCTTAGCTGTGTCGGGAATGAACAGACCTCCTGCGGTCTTCTCCTCTGCCGGATTGGGCAATACCAATACGCGGTCTGAAAGCGGTTTGATTGTCATAGTTTTCGTTTATTAAGTTAATATCGTTTGCACTTCAGCGGATTCGTCCGAACCCGAACCATAGTCGAACAACAGATGTGCCAAAGCGATTTTGGCACATATTTCTGACACGCGGCGGCCGCAAAGGTGACAATTTGTCACTCAGCGGGGCCGATCTCTGCCGTCGTGACGAATAATCTGCCATCTTCGCGTATTTTGCGAAATTATGCTTATCTTTAGGGAGAAAACGACTGTTGTAAAACGAACCGTAATTATTGCCGCCATGAAACGATTCATATCCGTCATGCTCCTTTTCGGCTTCCTCGTCGCGTTGCCCGCCGCGGGGCAAACGCTCGATTACGACAATGTGGCGCCCCATCCGCGTCTGCTGCTGCGCTCGGGCGACGCGGAGGCGATGCGCGCTTTGCCGTCTAAGTCGGCCAACGCGCGCGCCGTCCACGAACGGATAATCGCCGAGGCCGACAAGATGCTTTCGGCCGAACCCGTTCGGCGCGAGATGACGGGCCGCCGCCTGCTGTCGGTGTCGCGCGAGGCTCTGCGCCGAATTTTTTATCTGTCGTACGCCCATGTGGTTACCGCCGACGACCGCTATGCCGCCCGCGCCGAGCGCGAGATGCTGGCCGTCTGCGAGTTCGAGGATTGGAACCCCTCGCATTTCTTGGACGTGGGCGAGATGACGATGGCCGTCGCCATCGGTTACGACTGGCTTTACGACCGTTTGTCGCGCCGTTCGCGCAGCATAATCGGCACGGCCATATACGAAAAGGGGCTTCGCGCCTCGGAGAACGACAGACACGCGTGGTTTTTCCGCGCCGAGAACAACTGGAACCAAGTGTGCAACGCGGGCATGATATTCGGCGCGCTGGCCACTTTGGAGCGTTCGCCCGAGTATTGCAAGGCGTTGATAGATAAGTGCGTCGCATCGAATCCCACGGCGCAGAGGGCTTACGATCCCGACGGCGGCTATCCCGAGGGATACGGATATTGGGATTACGGCACGGGCTTCGAAGTGATGCTCGTGGCGGCGTTGCAATCGGCTCTCGGCACGGATGCGGGCATAACGTCGCAAAAGAGTTTCATGCGCACGGCCGAGTTCATGACATACATGACTGCGCCGTCGGGCCGCTGTTACAACTTTTACGATTCGGGGGCGGGCGCGGGGTGCGTTCCTGCCAAATACTGGTTCGCGCGACAGACGGGAGACGCCTCGACGGTCGCCGTCGACGAGAGGTTCATCGAGGCGGGCAAGATTCCGAACGACCGTCTGCTGCCCGTCTACATGATCTTCGCCTCGGGGCTCGACCTCTCGAAATCGAATCTGCCCAAGCGGCGCGCGTGGTTCTGCGGCGGCATCGCTCCGCTCTTCATCTATCGCGGCGGCTGGACCTCGGCCGACGACACCTATTTCGCCATTAAGGGCGGCCGCGCGGGGAGCAACCACGCGCACATGGATGCGGGATCGTTCATATACGAATACGACGGGGTGCGCTGGGCGGTCGATCTGGGGCAGCACGACTACAACCGTCTCGAACAGGCGGGAGTCGATCTGTGGAACATGAAGTGCGACAGTCCCCGATGGGAGATATTCCGCATCGGCCCCGATTCGCACAATACGCTCATGTTCAACGGCAACCGCCACGATGTCGACGGGCAGGCCGAGATCGTACGCCATTTCGATGCGCCGCGCCGCAAGGGCGCCGTGGTCGATCTCACGCCCACTTTCGCGGGCGATGCCCGAAGGGTGGTGCGCACGGCGGAACTCGACAAGAACGATTGGCTGACCCTGACCGACCATATCGAAAACGGCGCGCGCGAGTCGACCGTGGAGTGGAAGATGGCGACGGAGGCCGAGGCGGAGATTGTCGATTCGGGCACCATACGTCTCACGCAGGATGGCAAGAGTCTCGACGTCAAGTTGCGCAACCGCGGCGCGGGGGAGGCCGTCGTATGGCCCGATCACGAGTATAAACCCTTTGAAATCAAGGATAAGAATATTCGCCGCATAGGCTTCGTCATACGCCTCGGAGCGGGCGAGACGGTCGACGTGGTCGTTACGCTCGCTCCCTCGAAATAGCGTGTTCGGTCGCACGCGATGATTTTTTTCGATATTTTTTCGCGTTTTATTTGGAGGGAAAGGCAAAACCCTTTATATTTGCACTCCGATTTGTGACAGCAAATCTATATGGTGGATGTAGCTCAGTCGGTTAGAGTGACGGATTGTGGTTCCGAAGGTCGTGGGTTCGAATCCCATCTTCCACCCTTGTTAAAACGAAAAGCGTTCGGTTATGCCGAACGCTTTTTTTCATGCGGGATATTTGCGGATCGCGGTTCGCCGACGGCGGCAGGGCAAAACGAGCTTTGCGAGTTGCAGTCCGCCGCGCGGGGTGGCGGCGAACTGCGCGGTTCTTTGAACCGCAATAATTCGCGTGTTGAGGTCCGAGCTTTTACATCCGCGATTATATATTTCAATGTACCGGATTCGGAGCGCAGCGACCTAAGTCCCCTCCTCGGAGGGGATTGCGAAACAAAGTTTCGCTTCTGCTGTGGCGGCTCGGCAATCCGCGCAAGCGCGATTGCTCTCACCTGCCGAACGCATTTTAGGGGAGGGTCAGACCTGTAAACACGGCCTATGGCCGCGGGTCGACGACCGTTGGAGCTGCTTTACGACAATATTACGTTGGTGCATTGAAATGTAAATTGCCTTTACATCGGTTGGTGCTCGGGTCGCAGCAGATCGAGAACCGTCTTTACGGGGGAGAATGTCGCCACGGGGACCTCGACGAAGACGGTGTTCCATTGGGCCATCGCTCCGTTCCAGAGTCCGGGCAGTTCTTGAGCCCGCAGTTCGCGTCCGCCGCTCGATTTGGACGAGATGAATCCCGTCGCGGGATCGGTGAATTGCGTGAGATCGAATTTGGCTCCGCGCGAGTCCTTCACGCCGCATACTATGTCGACGGGGTTGAAATAGCTCGCGGCCTTCATCAGGTCGGCGTTCTCGGGCGCTATCTGGCTCGATTCGGCTATCTGCAACGACTCGGTGCCATCCTCCGCGGCCACCCAGAACGGACCGCCGCCCGGCTCGCCTTCGTTGCGCACCATGCCGCATACGCGGACGGGGCGGTCGAGGATGCGTTTCAGCATAGCCGAGGTGTAGTTCTCGGGGAGTTTCACGCACAACCTCTCCTCGATGAATCGCGCTATTGGCGCGGGGTCGTCGCATCCGACCTCCAATACCTTCAGATATTCGAACGCCTGCTCCTGAAGCTCCAGCAATATGCCCGCCAGAGCCTTTTTGTATCTTACGGTCGGGCCGCGCCGCTCGTCGGTGGTGACGTTGTCGATGTTCTTCACGAAGATCACGTCGGCGTCGATGTCGTTGAGGTTCTCGATCAATGCGCCGTGCCCCGCGGGGCGGAACAGCAGCTCGCCCGACTCGGTGCGGAACGGCGTGTTGTCGGGATTGACGGCGATGGTGTCGGTCGAGGGCTTCTGCACCGAAAACGACACGTCGTATTTCACCCCGAAACGCTCCTCGTAATAGGGTTGGGTGGCGCCCAGCACGTCCCAGAAGCCGCCCATGTGCTCGGACGAAACGGTGAAATGAATATGCACGGTGTCGCCCGAACGCGCGTACGCCGCGCCCTCCACCAGATGCTCCTCCACGGCCTTGCGCCCGCCGTCGGGGTAGGAGTGGAACGTCACGAGCCCCTTGGGCTTCGAGCCGTAGCAAAGCCCGCATTTAACTATCGCCTCCACTATATCCTTGTCCGACGCGCCGGCTTCGATGTAGCGGGCGAGCTCGGGATAGAAGGCGAATTTTTCGATATTCTCCAACAGGGTGTCGATGCTCTTGCCGCGGCGGCCGTCGTTCACTAACTCGAACAGCTCCTTGAACATTCGCGTGGCGGCTCCCGAGGCGGGTACGAACTTCACGATTTTGAGTTGTTTCGCCTCGTTGTCGTAACGGGCTTCGGCCCGCGCGATCTCCTCCTCGGCCAGTACCCTCACTCCGTCGCCCGCCGCCGCGGCGCGCACTATGCCGAGATAGGGAAATCCCGTGCGGAAATTCTCGATCTGTCGCTCGACTCTCTCCGAAGTGAGCCCGTGTTTCTCGATCTGTTGTAAATCCTCCTTGCTGAACATGGTGTGTTATTTCGTTATTGTTGTTTGTTTCTTGTCTTGCGGTTCGCAGAACCGCGCGGGCCGCAGCCTCGCCCCGCGGAGGCCCGCAACGGCGTTCGCATCGTTGCGTTCTCCGCAGGCTGCGGCCCGAGAGCCGATTATGCCGCCGCGCCGAAAATTATTCAAATTTACGAAATATTTTCTAACTTTGTCGAAAATGCCGATTAATTTGTCGGCCGTAGTCGCACAATTAATGAGAAACCCGTAAATATGAAACGTTTATCTGTTCTGTCGCTTCTACTCGCGACGTTCTTCGCAGCCGAAGCGTCGCCGCTGTGGATGCGCTATCCCGCCATTTCGCCCGACGGTCGCACCGTGGCTTTCACCTATAAGGGCAGTATCTATACCGTTTCCGCCGCGGGCGGCGAGGCGCGACGCCTCACCTCCGACGAGAGTTACGACTATGCTCCCGTATGGTCGCCCGATTCGAAAACCGTGGCGTACGCCTGCGACCGCTTCGGCAACTTCGATATCTTCACGGTGCCTGCTTCGGGCGGGGCGCCGACCCGACTCACGACCCATTCGGCCTCCGAGATGCCCTATGCGTTCTCGCCCGACGGCCGTAAGATCTATTACGGCGCGTCGATCTCCGACCCCGCCGCCAGCGCGCTGTTCCCCAAAGGCTCGATGAGCGAGCTCTACGCCGTGAGCGTCGAGGGCGGACGCCCCGAGCGTGTGCTGGCCACCCCCGCCGAAGCGATAAGTTTCGCGCGCGACGGCAAGTCGTTCCTCTATCAGGACAAGAAGGGCGGCGAAAACATATGGCGCAAACATCATACCTCGTCCATCACGCGCGACATCTGGCGTTACGACTTCGCGACGGGAGAGCATACCAATCTCACGGCCCGCGCGGGTGAGGACCGCAATCCCGTGTATGCCGACGGCGACGAAAAGGTCTATTTCCTGAGCGAGCGCGGCGGCACGTTCAACGTGTGGTCGTTCCCTGCCCACGCCCCCGCCGAGGCGAAGCAGGTGACGCGCTTCAAGACCCATCCAGTGCGTTTCCTCTCGGCCGCGGCCGACGGCACGCTATGCTTCGGCTACAACGGCGAGATATACACCTTGAGCGGCTCGGGTTCGCCCCGAAAGGTGGACGTGAGGATCGTCGAGGACCTGCCCGCCGACAAGGATTTGCAGATCGCCGTGAGCGGCGGCGGCTCGGCCGCGGTTTCGCCCGATGGCAAGCAGATAGCGTTCGTCTCGCGCGGCGAGGTGTTCGTGACTTCGGTCGATTACGCCACCACGCGACGCGTGACCGCCACCGCGCAGTCGGAGGCGTCGCCCGAGTTCGCGCCCGACAACCGTACGCTGGCGTACGCCTCGGAGCGCAACGGCAAGTGGAATATTTACGAGGCGAGGATCGTGCGCGACGAAGATCCCGATTTCCCCAACGCCACCCTCATCGAGGAGAAACCTCTGTTCAAGGACGACGGCGTCGACCGCACCTGCCCGCGCTATTCGCCCGACGGCAGCAGCCTCGCTTACGTCGAGGATCGCTGTCGTCTGATGGTGCTCGACCTTAAATCGGGAAAGAGCCGCCGCGTTACCGACGGCAGCCGCCACTACTCCACCGACGGCCGTATCGACTACTCGTGGTCGCCCGACGGCAAGTGGTTCGCGATGAGTTATACGGGCAATCGCCACGATCCCTATTCCGACGTGGGTATCGTCAGCGCCGAGGGCGGCGAGATAGTGAACGTCACCAATACGGGATACTTCGACAGCGACCCGCAGTGGGTCATGGATGGCAATGCCCTGTTGTTCTCGTCGGACCGTTACGGTATGCGCAGCCACGCTTCGTGGGGTTCGTTGCAGGATGTGATGATAGTCTACCTTAATCGCAAGAGTTACGAGACTGCCCGCATGAACAAGGAGCAGTACGAGATGTACACGCAGAGCGAGAAACGCGCCAAGGAGGCCGCGGCCGAAGCCGAGAAAGAGGATAAGAAGGATAAAGATAAAGCCGAGGACGATAAGAAGGCGGAGGACATCTCGATCGAGTTCGATAATATCGAAGACCGCATCGTGCGCCTCACCCCCTCGTCGGGCCCGTTGAGCGGCTACACGATGAGCAAGGACGGCGCGACGCTTTACTACATAGTGTCGTACGAGGGCACGTACGACCTTTGGCAGATCGATCTGCGCGAGCGCAACAACAAGGTGTTGCAGAAGTCGAGCGGCAGCGGACGTTTAGTGTGGGACAAGAAGATGGAGAACATGTTCCTCTTGGGCGGCCGCATGAGCAAGTTCAAGGGCGGCAGCGGCTCGCCGACGACCATCGCCGTGCGCGGCGATATGACGCTCGACACCCGTGCCGAACGCGAATACATGTTCGACCGCATCTACCATCAGGAGAAGAGCCGTTTCTATACCGAGACCATGCACGGAGTCGACTGGGATGCGATGCGCGACAATTACGCACGGTTCCTGCCCCACATCGACAACAATTACGATTTCGCCGAGATGGCGAGCGAGTGGCTCGGCGAACTGAACGTGTCGCATACGGGGTGCAGCTATTCGCGTCCCGCCGATGCTCACGGCGACGTGACGGCCGATTTGGGCCTTATCTTCGACCTTGCGCGCAAGGGTGACGGCCTTCTTATCGACGAAGTGGTCGTCGGAGGACCTTTCGACCGCGCTTCGTCGCAGGTGCGCGCGGGCGACATCGTGGAGAAGATCGACGGCAAGGCCATCGCCGACGGCGAGGATTTCTATCCTCTGCTCAACCGCCGCGCGGGCAAACGGACTCTGGTTTCGATCTGCCGTCCCGCCGAAGGCAAGCGTTGGGACGAGGTGGTGATTCCCATATCGCAGGGGCAGCTCTCGACGCTGCTCTACAAGCGTTGGGTGAAGCGCCGCGCTGCCGACGTGGAGCGTCTTTCGGGCGGCCGGTTGGGTTACGTGCATATCGAATCGATGGGCGACCCGAGCTTCCGCACCGTTTACGCCGAGATTCTGGGCCGTTACAACCATTGCGACGGAATCGTGATCGATACCCGTTTCAACGGCGGCGGACGTCTGCACGAGGATATCGAGGTGCTCTTCAGCGGCGAGAAGTATCTCACGCAGGTGATCCGCGGCAAGGAGGCGTGTGACATGCCGAGCCGCCGCTGGAACAAACCCTCGATAATGATTACGTGCGAGGCCAACTACTCCAACGCTCACGGCACCCCGTGGGTCTACAAGCACATGGGCATCGGCAAGGTGGTCGGCATGCCCGTCCCGGGAACCATGACCAGCGTGTCGTGGGAGAGGTTGCAGGATCCCACGTTAGTGTTCGGCATACCCGTCATCGGGTATCGTCTCGACGACGGCAGCTATCTCGAAAACACCCAGCTGGAACCCGACGTGGAGGTGGCCAACTCACCCGAACAGGTAGTTGAGGGGCGCGACGAGCAGTTGGAAAAAGCCGTTGAGGAGCTGCTCCGCCAAATCGACGAGGAGCGTAAAACAAAGAAAAAATAAGGCATGATACGGGAATTTGAGGAACATCCGCTGCGCGGGCTTAACAGTTTCCACGCCGACGAGAAGGCGCGGCGGCTCGTCGTGTTCGACGCCGCGGAGGATCTCGACCATATTTTCGCCCCCGAGAGCGGACTCGGAAAATTTTACGTTCTCGGCGGCGGCAACAACATATTGTTCACTAGTTATTTCGACGGCGCGCTGCTCAAACCCGACATTCGCGGCATACGCGTCCTCGCTGAGGACGACGAGTCGGTGACGGTCGAGGCGGGAGCCGCCGTGGAGTGGGACGACCTCGTGGCGTGGAGCGTGGAGCGCGGGTTATGGGGCGCGGAGAATCTGTCGCTCATCCCGGGCACCGTGGGCGCGGCCCCCGTGCAGAACATAGGCGCATACGGCGCCGAGGCCAAGGATGTCATAGCCCGCGTGCATCTGTTCGATACCGAGCGGCGCGAACACGCGGTTCTCGCCGCCGAGGAGTGCCGTTTCGCCTATCGCGACAGCATATTCAAACACGAGCTGCGCGGTCGCGCCGTGATAACGTCGGTGGAGTTCCGCTTCGGCAAGCGTCCCGCGCCCGATCTGGGGTACGGCGATTTGCAGCGCGAGACCGAGACGCGCGGCGGGGCGTCGCTCCGCAATATCCGCGAGGCGGTGTGCGCCATACGCCGCGGCAAGCTGCCCGATACGGCGGTGCTGGGCAACGCGGGGAGCTTCTTCAAGAATCCCGTGGTGAGCAGGGCCGAGGCCGAGCAGCTGGCGGCGCGATACGAGGGCATGCCCGTATATCCCGCGCCCGATCCCGAACGTCGCAAGCTGGCGGCGGGGTGGCTTATCGACCGCGCGGGAATGAAGGGTTACCGCAAGGGGCGCGCGGGCGTGCACGACCGTCAGGCGTTGGTGCTGGTGAACTTCGGCGGTGCTACGGGCGAGGAGATCATGGAGCTGGCACGCGAGGTGCAGCTAAGGGTGCGCGACGCGTTCGGCGTGGCGATAGAGCCCGAGGTGAATATATTGTAGGGACGCGAAGAAACACGTTCGGGATAGAAAAGGTTGTAACATGCTTATCGATAACTTTCAGGAATACGTCCGTCGCAACGGACTCTTTACCAAGCAGGACAAGATCCTGCTCACCGTGTCGGGCGGAGTCGATTCGATGGTGCTCATGTCGCTGTGCATCAACAGCGGCTACCACGTGGCCGTGGCCCACTGCAACTTCTGCCTGCGGGGCGCGGAGAGCGACGAGGACGAGATACTGGTGCAGGAGACCGCCCGCAAATACGGCATAGTGTGCCACAACCGCCGCTTCGACACCGTGGGCGAGATGGAGCGCACGGGCGAATCGATGGAGATGGCGGCGCGGCGTCTGCGTTACGCATGGTTCGCCGAGCTGTGCCGCGAGCACGGCTACACCGTGACGGCCATCGCGCACCATATCGACGACTCGATAGAGACTTTCTTCATAAACATGCTGCGCGGCACGGGGCTGCGCGGACTGACGGGCATAAGCAATCAGGCGGGGCGCATCGTCCGCCCGTTGATGTTCGCCACGCGCAAGGAGATACTCGACTATGCGCTGCACAAGCATATCCCTTTCCGCGAGGATTCGTCGAACCGTTCGACCAAATATCTGCGCAACAAGATACGGTTGGGGCTTATACCCCGCATACGCGAGATTAATCCGCGTTTTCCGTTCATTATGAACCGCAACATCGACCGCCTGACGGCGGCGCAGAACTTCATCGACTGCGCCATCGACCGCATATACGACGCCGCCGTCACCGAGTCGTCGGGGGTGTTCACGCTGCATGTCGACCGCATCGAGCCTGCGGCGTCGCGCGACTTCGTGATATACGAGATACTCAATTCGCGTTACGGCTTCAAGGGCGACACCGTCGACGGGCTGTGCAAGGCTCTCGACGCGGGAGGTTCGGGCAAGCGGTTCTATTCGCGCAGCCATGTGGCCTATGTCGACCGCGGCGACATAGCGGTGGCGCGCATCGACGACGACGATCCGTGTGAGATAGCGGTTGGCGAGGGGCAGCAGAGGGCCTATTGCGGCAATTCGGCGCTCTATTTCGAGCTGTGCGATGCCGACGACATACCTTCGTTCGACCTGCCCGAGCATATCGCCCTGCTCGACGCCTCGAAGGTCGTATGGCCCCTTACGCTCCGCCGCTGGCGCGACGGCGACGCCTTCACACCCTTCGGGATGAACGGCCGCAAGAAGGTGAGCGACTACCTTATCGACCGCAAGGTGTCGATGGCCGAGAAACGGCGTCAGTTCGTTCTCGTCTCCGGCGACCGCATAGCGTGGCTGGTAGGACAGCGCATCGACGACGATTTCCGTATTACGCCCGACACCGACAAGGTGATCCGCATAACCAAAGAGATTATCTGACGATGGCCAAAAGCAGCGTGAAATTCAAGGATAGCGTGGCGGAGTTCGAACGCCTGCGCGGAGAGATAGCCCGAGGCCGTTTCGCTCCCGTCTATCTGCTGATGGGCGAGGAGAGCTATTTCATCGACATATTGTGCGACGAGCTGGCGCAACGCACGCTGACGCCCGAGGAGCAGGCGTTCAACCGCATAATCGTATACGGCAAGGACAGCGACGCGGGGCAGATCGTGAATCTCTGCCGCCAGATGCCCATGACGGGGTCGCGCGAGGTGATAATAGTGAAGGAGGCGCAGCAGTTGCGCAGCATCGAGAAGCTCTCGCACTACACCTCCAAGCCGCAGGCGTCGACCATTCTGGTCGTGTGCCACAAGGAGCGCAACGTCGACAAACGTTCGGCCTTCTACAAGCAGTGCGCCTCGGCGGGCGTCGTGTTCGAATCGGTGCGGCCGCGCGATTACGAGATCGGGCCGTGGCTCTCGTCGTTCATCGCCTCGCGCGGACTGCGCATAAGTCCCAAGGCGGCGCAGATGCTCACCGACCATCTGGGATGCGACATCGCGAAGATATCGAACGAGATCGACAAACTCATAGTCTCGTTGCCCGCGGGCACGACCGACATAACCGACGGCCACATAGAGAGCAACGTGGGCATATCGAAGGATTTCAACAACTTCGAGCTGTGCAACGCCGTGGCGCGGCGCGATGTGGCGCGCGCGATGGGCATAGCCGACCACTTCGCCCGCAACCCCAAGGACAACCCGCTGCTGCTCACGATCATGGCTCTGTTCGGGCAGTTCCGCGACATGTTCGTGGTGAACTACCTGCGTTGGCAGGCGAAGTATCGCGGCAAGCCGTTCCCCGACGATACGGAGCTGATGCGCGTATTGAAAAAGAGCAACATTTTCGCCGTCCGCGAAGTCAAGGAGCTGTCGGCCAAGTGGAACAACCGAAGCGTGTTCAACATACTCGGACTGCTGCGCGAGTACGACGGCAAGAGCAAAGGCATCGACGCGGGCGCGGCCGACGACGGCGAGTTGCTGCGCGAGCTGCTGCTTAAAATATTCGCGTCGTAAGGCGTTTCAAACGATGAACGGGAGTCGTGAAAAATATATGCTTCTCAACGGCGAGCCGACGCTCCTCGCGCCGCGCTGTGAGCCGTACGTATTCCAGAACGTGCATACGTTAGGCGGCGAGTGCCGCCGCATGCGGCGGCATGTCGAGGTGCTGGCGTCGGCGGCGGAGCAGCTCTTCGGGGTCGATCTCGATCTCGATGCACGCGAGGCGGAGCGGGCGGCCCGACGGCTGGCCGAGACGTGTCGCCTGACGCGCAACGTGACGGTGAGGTTGATTATGAAGGTCTATCCGTCGGGCGACGTGGCGATGGAGTACGACGAACCCTCGATATACCGCGGTTACGTCCTGCGCAGCCTGCGTCCCGAGGCGGTGTGCGTCAATATGGCGCCGCCTCTGTGGCAGTTCCCGACGTCGGTCGCGGCCGAGACGCGCGCGCTGGCCGACGCGACCGCTCGGGCGCGGGGATTTCATACGGCCCTGCTGACCGACGCAGCGGGCAATCTCGTGTCGGAGAGCGCGCAGCCGATCTTCGTCGTGCGCGGATATACGCTTTTCACCCCGCCCGCGACTTTTCCGTCCGCGGAGCGCGAGGCGGCGGAGAGGGCTGCGCGCGCGGCCTCGTTCGAGGTGGTGCGCCGACAGCTCACGCGCGACGATCTGTCCTCGGCCGACGAGGTGCTGACGGTGAATTACCAAGGCGTCGCATCCATATCCCGCATCGGGCGGAAACCCTACATGTCCATTATCGCCGAGAAGCTGGCCGAAAGCATGGAGGCCGCCGTGCGATAGCTTCCCGCGGCGTGGGTTGGCATGCCGTTTGCCCTTGTCGCGGCGGGTCGGAAACATCCCCGCCCCGTTATATCACATGAAAAAAGTATCGAACAACATGTCGCCCGTGGTGTCGTTTCTGTTCCCCGACCGCGTGTACGACAACTCCGTATCGGCATTCATTCTGGTTCTGCGCCTATTTTTCGGGGGACTGCTGATGTGGCACGGAATAAGTAAAATTGCAAACTTCGATTCGCTCTCGACGGCCTTCTTCGATCCGTTGGGGATCGGGTCGCGCATGTCGTTGCTGCTGGCCATCTTCGCCGAGGTGATATGCGCGGCGGGAGTGATGGCGGGGGCGTTCTATCGTCTCGCGCTGCTGCCGATAATATTCTCTATGTGCGTGATCCTCTTCGCCGTGCATCGCGGCGGCGGGTTCTCGACCCTCGAGCTGCCCTTGATATTTCTGGTGATGTTCGTGTTGATGTTCATCGTGGGGGCGGGACGTTTCTCGCTCGACAACATCATCGTGAAGCAGCTGGGGCGCAAGCCGTTACCGTAGGTCTCGGGCCTCGTCGGCGGGGTAGCGTACGCCCAACTGGCGGCGCACCTCGTCGATGATCTCGGCCGTGGCGAGCGAACGATCGTGGCTGTTGATTCTCGACTCGATACGTCCGTCGCGTACCGTGTCGATGAACTCCTTTATCTCGTAATAGTATTCGTCGTGAGGCTGTTCGCGGTCGAGCCTCTCCGCCTCGGCGCGTCGTTCGTGCCCCGACGCGGGGGCCTGACGCGGGTAGAAGCGCACCTCGACGGGAGTCTGTATGCGGTCTATCATGATGTTTCCATCCTCGCCCTCGATCTCGGCGGGCAGGTGGGAATTGGCTATTTTGGAGTATAGCAGCGTGGCGTTCATGCCGTCGTATTGCAGATTGACCGCGCCCTGACCGTCGACGCCGCTCGACAGCACGACGCCCTGCGCCGAGATCGACCTCGGGCGTCCGAACAGCACGACCAGCGGGTAGAGCGTATACACGCCTATGTCCATCATCGCGCCGTTGGCCAGCTCGGGGCGGAAAGCGTTGAGGATCACCCCCTCCTTGAATTTGTCGTATCGCGACGAGTATTGGCAGAAGGATGCGAAGTAACGGCGCGGCGCGCCTATGCGGTGCAGATTCTCCGTCACGGCGCCGAACGACGGGCTGAGCGTGCTCTTCACCGCCTCCATCAACGCGACGCCGTTGCGGCGCGACGCCTCGATCATGCGGCGCGCCTCGCGGGCGTTCGCCGCCATCGGTTTCTCGCACAGCACGTGCTTGCCGCGATTCATGCAGAGGATGGAGTTGTCGGCGTGGGTGGAGTTGGGCGTGGCGATGTAGACGGCGTCCACCTCGTCGGAGGCCGCCATCGCGTCGAGCGACGTGAATACGTGCGGTATGCCGTGTTTGGCGGCGAACTCCTCGCCGCGTTCGCGCGTGCGGGAACATACGGCCGTGAGTTCGAAGCGCTCGTCCTCGCGCGCTCCCGCTATCACCCAGTCGGTTATGAAGTTGGTGCCGACCACCCCGAAACGGAGTTTTTCCATAATTTCGGATCGTTAACGTGTTATCGTTTCGATGCCCCGAGGCATCGTTGTCTCAGCCGCTCCGCGCGGCGGAGAGCGTTTAGCGCGGAGCAGGGTATTCGCGCTCGCGCTTAAAACTCCACTTTCGGCGCCTGCGACGCTCCCTCGTCGGATGCGAAGTAGGGTTTCTGCTTGAACGAGAAGATCATCGCTATCAGGTTGGCGGGGAATTTACGAATGGCGATGTTGTAGGCCTGCGTCGCCTCGTTGAACTCCTTGCGCGCCACGGTGATGCGGTTTTCCGTTCCCTCCAGCTGCGCCTGCAGCTCCAAGAAGTTCTGGTTCGCCTTCAGATCGGGATAGTTCTCCGATACGGCTATCAACCGCCCCAAGGCCGACGTTACCGACGACTGCGCTTTCTGATAGGCGGCCAGCGTCTCTTCGTTAAGGTCGTCGATCGAGACATTTACCGAGGTGGCTTTCGCGCGCGCGTCCACCACGGCTTTCAGGGTCGACTCCTCGTGCGAGGCGTAACCCTTTACGGTTGCCACCAGATTGGGGATGAGGTCGGCGCGACGCTGGTATTGCAGTTCGACGTTCGACCATGCGGTCTTTACGGCCTCCTCTTTGGTTACCATGCCGTTGTAGGTCGAACATGAGGTCATTGCGAACATGGCCACGATGGCCGCGAGAATGATTCGTTTCATAATTCTTGAGATTGTTTATCTGTTTTATACCTTATATATTAATGTGAATGCGGGCCGCCGCGATCTACCATCGCGAGCCTGCGCCTCCGCCGCCGAAGCCGCCCCCGCCGAAACCTCCGCCTATGCCGCCGCCTCGGCCGAAGCCTCCGAAGCCGCCCATGCCTCCGATGATGGTGCCCCCGCCTCCTCCGCGACGGCTGCCCGAGCTGCCGCCCGAACGCCGACGGCGTTTGACCACCGCGCCGCAATTGGAGCATACCATGGTGTCTTCGTATTCCGACACTCCCGCCGCGCGGCCCACCAAACGCGTGGAGTCGATCCTGAGCGTCGCTTTGCGACACTCGGGGCAGCGTCTGCGAGCTCTGTAAAGCAGCCATATAGCGACCAAGTAGAAGAGCATGAATCCGCCGAAGACGAGCAGCACTCCCGTCGGCACGTCATCCTCCTCCGCGGCGACGTAGTCGTCGTTGCCGCCGTTGTCGAGCTCGCTCCCTTCGAGAGTCGCGCGGATGGCCTCCATGCCCGCCGTCATGCCGCCGTCGTAATCGCCGCGGCGGAAGTAGGGGAGCATGCGCTGCGTCTGTATGCGCTTGCAGATGGCGTCGGGCAGTACGCCCTCCAATCCGTATCCCGTCACGAAGCGTATCTCGCGCTCCGACTCGACGAGCAGGATCCCCAAGCCGTTGTCGCTCTTGTTGCCCACGCCCCAGTCGGAGAATAGACGGTGGGCGAAGTCGAACACGTCGTCGCCGTCGATCTCGCGCACCGCCACCACGGCCACCTGAGCCATGCCTCGGTGCCGAAGGTCGTAACAGATCGAGTCGATGCGGGCCACGGTCGCGGCGGATAGTATTCCGTCGGGATTGGAGGTGAACCTGTAACGGTTTTCGACCTGCACGTTGGGGATATCCTTTATTCCGTACGGCTTCGCTGCGGCCGCGATGCAGAGCAGCAGGAGCGTTGCGGTGAGGAGTCGTTTCATGTCAGTTTACGTTTAATCTGTTAATGCGCCTTGCGGAGCACGGTGTAGCTCCACGGCGCCATGTCGCGTTCGACGTGCGCGGGCAGTTCAGTCTCTTCGCCGCTCATCGCGTCGATGTAACGCCCCGCATATATGCCCGTATTGAAGTCGGCATGTATGGTGTAGGGCGAGAGGTTGAGCAGAGCGACCACGCGGCTGTCGTCCATCTCGCGCACGAACGTCATGATGCAATCCTTGGCGTTGTTCTCGATCTCGATCATGCGTCCGCCGCGTTCGCCCGCCTGCAACGCCTTTTCGCCGTGTTTGAGCGCGACGAAGCGTCGGTAAAGCTCGGTGTGGCGGTCGGGACGGTAGTCGACTATCGGGTCGCGGTCGAAAAAGGCGAACGAACGGTCGAAGCCTATCTCCTGCCCCGTGTATATCAACGGCATGGCGGTCTCCCACAAAAAAGTCAGAGCCGTCATTACGTCCAGCGCGTCGCCGAAACGCGTGAATTCGCTGCCGCTCCATGTGTTTTCGTCGTGGTTCGAGGTGAACATCATTCGCATGGCTCGGGGCGGATACTTCTCGCGGTCGGCGTACAACGTGTTACGCAAATCCCATACCCGTCGCGCGCCTTTGGCGATGTCGCACATCATGTGATGTATCTCCCACGCGTAACCCATGTCGAAAGCGCGGTCGAAGAGGTTCAGCTCCTCGGCTTCGGCCAGCATGAAGATATCGGGTTTCACGGCGCGGAGCACGGCCGACGCCTCCTGCCAGAACTCTATCGGCATGAGCATGGCCATGTCGCAGCGGAATCCGTCGACGTCGTGCCGTTCGACCCAGAAGCGCATGGCTTCGATCTGGCCGCGCCACACGGCGCGATTCGAATAGTCGAGCTTGGCCGTGTCGGTCCAGTCCCACGGCACCTTCGCCGCGCCGTCGGCTTCGCGCTCGTACCAGTCGGCGGGCTTGGTGCGCAGCCATACGGCGTCGCGCGAGGTGTGGTTCGCCACCCAGTCGATCAACACCTTGATTCCCAGCGCATGGGCCTTGGCGACGAAAGAGTCGAAGTCGGCCATCGAGCCGAATTCGGGATTCACGGCGCAGTAGTCGGCGATGGAGTAGTAGGAACCTAACGATCCCTTGCGCTGCTCCTTTCCGATGGGATAGATCGGCATGAGCCACACGGCGTCGATGCCTATCGAGCGGAGAAATTCCAGCTTCGCCTCGGCGGCTTTCAGAGTGCCTTCGGGGGTGAGCTGGCGAATGTTCATTTCGTATAGCACGGCCGAATAGCTCCATTCGGGGTGTGCATGGCGTATGTGTTCTGTCATCGATTCCGATTTGTTCGAAAAACAAAAGTAAGAAAAATATGTCGGGTTTCGCATCGGCGCGGGAATTATCTGTGTTTCGCGACTCGCAGGAGTTGTGCGGGCCGCAGCCTCTCCCCGTCCGAACGCGGTGATTGTCAATTTTTTTAATATTTTTCGCGGGTTTGTGTTTTGATTTTTGGGATATAGATTTTGATATTAAAGGCCCATGTCCCAAAATGCCCCCCCCCTCGCGGCAAGGTGCTGATTATATGCGATATAGGCCGCGATGCCCGTTGCGGCGCCGATTTCCGAAGGCAAAAAAGAGCCCTGCGAGTAAGCCGAAAAATTTGACATATAATAAAAAAATACTATATTCGCATTACCAAACTTATGCTAACCGATCTCGTTTTGCCGGATATATGGTCATATATCAGCATAATAACTTCGTTCAGTATGCTTGGGAGAAGGAATTGGTCACCTTTTGCAATTTGACCTATAACAAACCTTTTTAACCTAATTTATTAAATTATGGTCAGTTTCTACTCATTCTTTAAAAATGTAGGGGGGGGGAAATTACGATCTTCTGCAATTTCGGTATTTACGGCAGTCGCACTGCTCTTTACGGTAAATGCTAATGCACAGAAGATTGCGGTTCGCGGTACCGTTACCGACGAGAACGGTCCGGTAATCGGCGCTACCGTAATCGAAAAGGGTAACGAAACCAATGGTGTGAACACCGATATCGACGGTAAGTACACCATAAACGTTCCCGCCTCGGCCGAACTCGTTTTCGAGAGTATCGGTTACAAATCTCAAACAATCAAAGTCGGATCGAAAACCACGATCAACGTCAAACTCGAAGAGGACAACCAGCGTCTGGACGATGTGGTCGTGACCGCTTACGGTACGCAGAAGAAAGCGTCGATCGTAGGTGCGATCCAGACCGTGGAGCCGGGTAACTTGGAAGTGGGTACCAGCTCGCGCCTGAGTAACAACCTCGCGGGTCAGATCGCCGGTGTGATCGCCTACAAGCCTTCGGGCGAGCCGGGTTACGACCAGTCGAGCTTCTGGATCCGCGGTATCTCGTCTTATCAGGGTACGACCACTCCTCTGGTGCTTGTGGACGGTATCGAGCGTACGCTCGACGACTTGGATGTCGAGCAGATCGAGTCGTTCTCGGTGCTGAAGGACGCGTCGGCTTCGGCCATGTACGGTGTGCGCGGCGCCAACGGCGTTATCGTCATCACCACCAAGCGCGGTAAGATCGGCAAGCCGACCGTGTCGGTTCGTTTGGAGCAGTCGCTTCAGGCGCCTACCAAATTGCCCAAATTCGCCAGCGCGGCCGAGGATATGGAGTTGCAGAACTTGCTGTACGCCGAGGCTAACCCGGGTAAATTCGTGTGGGATCCCACGATCATCGAGCGTACCCGCACGGGCTACGATCCCGATCTGTATCCCGACGTGAACTGGCTGGATGCCGTTACCCGCGGCATGGCCGACAATACCCGCGCCACGGTGAACGTGAACGGCGGTAGCGAGCGCGTGCGTTATTCGTTGGTTGCCACCTACTTCCGCGAGAAGGGTATCATGGCCGTCGACGAGAGCCTGCCTTTCGACACCAGCACCAAGCTCAACAAGTTCACCGTTCGTTCGAACGTGGACGTAAACATCACCAAGACCACCATTCTGGGTATCTCTATCGGCGGATACATGCAGCACCTCCGCAAGTCGGCCGCATCTACCACCGACGTATTCAACTGGGCTTTCGAGACCCCGAGCTATGTTCACCCGACCATCTATTCCGACGGCGACATCCCCGTTCGTTCGCAGCGCGTGAACCCGTGGGCCGAGGCTACTCAGCGCGGTTACACCCGCAATAACGCCTTCAAGATCGAGTCGCTCGTATCGTTGGATCAGAAACTCGACATGATTACCGAGGGCCTGTCGTTGAACGCCAAGTTCTCGTTCGATAACTTCCAGAGCAAAAACTCTAACCGTACCAAGAATCCCCGCTACTACGAGGTGGCCACGGGTCGCGACGAGTACGGCAATCTGATCAAGAACATGCGTTCGTCGGGCGACGAGTTCCTCGGACACTCGTCGGGCGGTTCGTTCGGTAACAACCGCACCTATCTCGAGGCCAGCGTGCACTACAACCGCATGTTCGGCGAGAAGCACAATGTCGACGCGTTGTTCCTCTACATGCAGGACGGTTACGACAGCGGCGGCGTTCAGCCCTATCGCCATCAGGGTATCTCGGGCCGTTTGTCGTATAACTTCGACAACCGCTATGTGGCCGAGTTCAACTTCGGTTACAACGGCTCGGAGAACTTCCTGAAGGGTCACCGTTACGGTTTCTTCCCCTCGGGCGCAATCGGCTGGATCATCTCGGAGGAGCCTTGGATGGCAAGCGCCAAGAAGGTGCTTTCGACCTTGAAGCTCCGCGCTTCGTTGGGTCTGGCGGGTAACGACTCTATCGGCGGTCGCCGTTTCGCATACATGACCACCATCAACACCAACAACGGCGGTTACACTTGGGGCCACCAAGGTTCGAGCTACAACCGTCCGGGCGTAACCGAGGGCCATACGGGTATTGCCGACCTTACGTGGGAGACCGTGCGCAAGGCCAACGTGGGTCTCGAGATCGGTTTGTGGAACGAGCTGAATCTCCAGCTGGATTTCTTCGACGAGTATCGTTCGGATATCTTCATCCAGCGCGGTAACACCGTTCCGACTCAGATCGGTTTCATGGCTACTCCCTATGCCAACTACGGTATCGTGGACAACAAGGGCTTCGAGGCTTCGCTTACTTGGAACCACCGTTTCAACAAGGATTTCCAGATGCAGTTGCGCGGTACGGCGTCGTATGCCAAGAACTGGGTTCGCGAGCGCGACGAGGCCGAGTCTTTGAAGGGCACTCACCGTTCGGCTACCAACCGCTCGGTTAACGAGCACACGGGTTACATCGCTCTGCGTCTCTACGAGGAGAGCGACTTCATCGACGGCAAGTTGAATCCCGAGCTGCCGCAGCCCGATTTGGGTCTGGAGGTAATGCCCGGCGACATCATGTACGCCGACCTTAGCGGCGACGGCAAGATCACCGCTATGGATATCACCTACTTGGGCCACACCTCGGCTCCCCGTTTCGTTTACGGTTTCGGCGGTAACTTCGTGTTCAAGAACTTGGACTTCGGCTTCTTCTTCCAAGGCGCTGCCGACGCTTACAAGGTATTGGGCGGCAACTCGTACTTCCTCCCGGGTTCGGGTCAGGGCGTGTTCGGTAACGTTTACGCGAACTTCAACGACCGTTGGACTCCCGAGAATCCCTCGCAGGACGTGTTCTGGCCTCGTCTGCACTACACCTCGACGTCGCACAACTCGGTCGGCTCGACTTGGTGGTTGAAGAATATGTCGTTCCTGCGTCTGAAGAACATCGAGTTGGGTTACAGCCTGCCCAAGGCTTGGACCGACAAGATGCACTTGAGGGGCTTGCGCGTATTCGTAAGCGGTAACGACCTCGTGACATTCTCGGGCTTCAAGTTGTGGGATCCCGAGTTGGGCACTCGCACGGGTCTTAAGTATCCTACGATGAAATCCGTTCAGTTCGGTATTGATTTGAACTTCTAAAATCGGAGAAAACAATGAAATTATATAAATATATTTTGACCGTGATAGTTGCCTCGGCGACCCTTTCGTCTTGCAACTACCTTGATAAAGAGCCCGACACCGAGGTTACCCTCGAGATGGTCTTCAACGACAAAGCGCGTATGGAGGGTATGTTGGCTTATGTGTACGATGGTCTTCCCGACCCCTTGTGGGGCAATACGTTCAAATACGGTATGTCTTCGCTCGGAGACGACCTGCGTCCCTCGTGGCGTTGGCACCAGTGGAGCTGGGATTGCAACAAGCGCGCCACGGGCGAGTGGGCTACCAATACGAGCTGGAACGGCGACGTGTGGGCCAATATGCCCCACCGTATCCGCGAGGCCAAGTTGTTCCAAGAGAATGTGCATGCCATTCCTGCGGATAACGTGACGCAGGCCGATGTGGAGTTGATGAAACTCGAGTGCCGCGCGTTGATCGCATACTACTACTGGTGGTTCGCATACTGGTATGGTCCGTGCCCCTTCGTGGAGGGCGGATATGTGTACGATCCCTCTACTCCCGCCGATCAGTTGCATTTCGGTCCGCGTCCGTGGGACGAGATCATCGACTGGTGCGATAAGGAGTTGAAGACCATCGCCGACGAGCTGCCCGCAGCTTACTCGGATCCCACCAAGTTCGGCCGCGTGGACAAGTTGTTCTGCTTGGCTACCCGCGCTCGTATGCTGTTGTTCAACGCCAGCCCGCTGGTGAACGGCAACGAGTGGTACAAGGATCACGCGGATCGCGAGGGTAAAAAACTGTTCCCCCAGAGCTATGATCCCGAAAAGTGGAATCGCGCGCTGGAGGCCTGCAAGGAGCTGGTCGACGTCGCCGAGGCTGACGGACACGCTCTCTACACCGCTTATAACGACGACGGTACGGTCGATCCGTTCATGTCGCTGCTGGGCGCTTACTCGCTCACGGCTCTGAGCGGCAATACCGAGGTGTTGTTCGCCAAGTATTCGGTAGATTACGGCTCGTACATCCGTTACGGCGGTTTGCGTGGCGACACGGGCGCCAACGGCGGTATGAGCGTATCGCAGTCGCTGGTCGACGCTTTCGCGATGCGCAACGGTATCTATCCCATCGACGGTTACACCTATGATGACAACGGATACAAGTTCAAGCCTATAATTAATGCTGCTTCGGGTTACGACGAGGGCGGTTTCGCAACCGACGACGTATACTACAAGACGAAGTGGACGGGCGCCGAGAGCCGCAACGGCGAGAACGCCAAGGTGACGAGCAAGGATACCTACAATATGTATGTGAACCGCGAGCCTCGTTTCTATATCACCGTAACTTACAACGAGAAGTGGGTCGACAACGGCCAGAAGCGCAAGGCCAACTTCTACAACTCGAAGATGGCGGGATATAACAACTCTCTCGTAGGTCACGACAAGGTCGACAACGACGATACGCACGACGCGCCGAACAACGGTTACCTGAACAACAAGGGCAACCGTCCCGAGGACCATCTCAAGAACGGTACTTTCGCTTACCGTCAGGGTAAGTTCTATGGCTTGGCCGAGGCTTATCTGAACTATGTGGAGTGCTTGAACGAGGTGAAGCCCGGCGATCCCGATATCCTCGTATATCTGAACAAGATCCGCGTCCGCGCAGGTGTTCCCGAGTATATTTGGGGCGCCGAGGAGGAGGGTAAGATCTCGGTTTCGAAGGATCAGGCCGTTATGCGCGATCTTATCCGTCGCGAGCGTCGCGTCGAGCTGTGCTGCGAGGATACTTACATCCGCTACACCGACATCCGTCGCTGGATGATCGCCGAGCAGGTTTGCGAGGGCGTCGACTACTATCACGGCGGTATGAACTACAAGGGCGTGAAGCGTTCGTGCGACCCGAAAGACAACGACGAGAAAACAGGTCAGGCATTCTTCGTCCGCACGGCCAACGAGGCTAAGCGAGTATGGAAGCGCGAGTACTACTGGATGCCTATTTTCCAGACGGAGATCGACAAGAACCCCAATCTCGTACAGGCTCCTTACTGGGAGACGATAACGGAGGAGGAATAATACGAATTTTAACAACCGAATTATTATGAAAAACATATTTAGATTGTTGGCGTTTGTCGGTATGCTTTCGTTTGCCGCCTGCGAGGACAAGGACGGTTTGAATAACTGGTTCGAGAAGCCCGAGGCAAACAACGATTTGGTTCTGACGATGCCCGAGGAGCTGTCGATCGATCCCGATACGCAGTGGAACGATATCGATTTCACATGGAATACGCCGACTCCTCCCACCGAGGATTACCATATCAGCGGTTATATGTTGAGAATACGTATGCGCGACGACGCCAATGCCGCTCCGTACGTGGTGAAGGATATACCTGCCGACGCTAATTCTTGCAAGGTGTTGCAGCGTAACTTGTACAAGTTCATGATTGCGAACTGGGTATTCAAGATAGGCGAACCCGTTGCCATCGAAGCCGATTTGTTGGCGAGCATCGAGGGCGGACAGTTCTACTACAAGCCTATGCTCTCTATCGCGTCGGCCAATGTCGTTGCGGCCGATATTCCCGTGCGTCGCTTCTTCATAAGAGGCGCCGCGTCGGAGGGAGCCGTTCCCGTGGCGGCCGTCGAGGTGGATGAGTTCTATCAGAGCAAGGATATAGTGCTCAAGCCCAACAGCGAATTCATCCTCTCTACTCAGAGCGATGCCGACTTCCCCGCATTCATGTGCGGCGAGAAGGTTGCCGATTTCGGTTATGAGATCGTGTATGTCGAGAGCGAGGAGGAGGCTGCCGAGAAGGGCCTGAAGCCTTTCATGTCGTTGAATCCTTATGCCGAGGGTGCTAACGGCGTTCGGAACAATTACAGCATTGCTGTCGAGTACGATGTGCAGGATGTTACGGGCGTCGTTTATTACGGCCGTTATTGTACCGAAGAGATGTGGGTTGTAGGTGATGCCGCAGGCGGATGGGGCGTTTTCGACAAATTCAATTGGGGTGGATACAAGAATCCCGAAGTGAATGTCTTGGAAGCTCATTTCTATGACAAGAAAACGTCTTTGGAGGTAGCGAAGCGTAATGGTGAAGGAGCATTCAAATTGCACAATTCGGCCGGATACACCAATCCTACATGGCGTCCCGTGTCGGGCGGTGCGGATCCCCGTAAGGATAACAGAGTATCGTCTAACAATGGCGGCGATCCTAAATGGGTAATGCCCGAGGGGTCGGACGGCTATTATCGTGTAGAGGTAAACAATGCCGACATGACCATCAAGATGATCCCCATCGAAGCTCCGAAGAAAGACTGAAGAGGGCTTTTATAATCCCCATTTTTATTTGTCGACGTGGCCGCCTGATTTCGGGCGGTCACGTTTTTTAGCGCGGTAGAGTAGCATACCTATATATAATATATGTATATCTGTAAATTGAGTTTGTCGGTTGTTTTTTTTGGGGGGGGGTATATATGTGGTATTCAGGTGTTTACTTTGGTTTGAGAGTGTGGGGCTATAAAAAAGTGAGAAAAAAAGATTGCGAAATATTTGGAAAGGATAAAAAAAAGGTTTTACTTTGCACTCGCTTTTGAGAATTACGGTTCTCGGGAGTGCTTTAAAAAGAGTTCTGCGAAATATTTTCAGAAAAAAACTTCGGCAAAAGTTTGGTGGTTAAAAATATTTGCC